>ERZ761610.56-NODE-56-length-116223-cov-47.337021_pt1 | contig 116223 bp, 99 predicted proteins | sample MGYA00512164_ERZ761610 | MGnify/ENA primary metagenome ERZ761610 (study PRJEB28899, sample SAMN02850038) | bioreactor sludge metagenome | biome: EBPR Sludge; feature: EBPR Bioreactor; material: flocular biomat | place: Australia: Thorneside Wastwater Treatment...
ATCGGTGCTGACGTTTCTTAAGCTTTTAAAAGCCCCGATTTATGCCGAAGGCATTTCGGGAATTAAGAACCATCCCGAAATCAAAGACTTGATGATTCAATCAGGCGAAATGATGGTGAATTATCTTTTGGATAATAAAATCTGTAACGCCGTTTTGCGTATCGGTGGCGTTCCAACATGTCGCACATGGCGCGATTTAGAAGACAAGCGTAAAGATTTGCCAGTATTGTCTATTGGCTTTAATCACTTTACAGGTGTGAGTCGTGAAATTACTCACTATACAGATATCGATGATTTAAGTCGCGTGTATATTGATCCCGTAAAAATTGAGCCCAACGAATATCAGAACAAAGACAAAAAAAATCGTGGTGAGTTGCTAAGACTTTTTCAAAAATATCCAAAATCCGAACCGGCTATGATTCACGCGCTCTCGCGTTTGATGAAAGATAAACGCGTGTATTTAGGAAATAGTTTGCCTGTACGCATGTGGGACTTGGCTGCTGACGAAGATTTAATTCCAAAAAATGTAGTTGGTAATCGTGGTGCCAATGGTATCGATGGACAGTTATCAACTTTCTTGGGTTGGTCGCAAAAAGGCGAAGGTAATTGGGCGATCGTAGGTGATTTGACTGCGATGTACGATTTGCCATCATTGTGGATTACGAATCAGTTGGATGCGGAAGACATCAATATCGTTGTGATAAACAACAAAGGTGGGATGATCTTTAAACGTATATTTAATAAAAATATTTTCCTTAACCGTCACCAAATTCAATTTAAATCTTGGGCTGATATGTGGGGATGGAAATATGAAAATTGGACAGAAATTCCACAAACAGTAACTTCGGGCGTTCAAAGAATCATCGAAGTAAATCCGGAAGAAGAGCAAACAGATCTCTTCTGGAACGAGTGGGATAAATATGTCAAAAGTTGATCTAATTTTTTTGCACGGATTCTTGGGATTGCCGGCAGATTGGGACCAAGTCATCGCGCGCATAAAAGTAGATTTGTCTGGAACAGACATTGTTCCTATGTTCCATCCTATTGATTATTTCAATCGTCCTAATCTATCACCTAAAAATACGTTTGATAAAGTCGCTACTGAATTTGTAAATACAATTGAAAGTACAACATCAAATCCAAGAAAAATTTTAGTCGGATATTCTTTGGGCGGGCGTCTGGCATTGCATATCTTTGAAAAGAAACCTGAGTTGTTTGAGCGTATGATTTGCGTATCAACGAACCCTGGTTTTCGATCGTCCCAGCTTGAAGAGCTTATGGAACGTGATTCGCGTGATCAATTCTGGTCAGAATTATTTTTGAATCATGATTGGAATGAAGTCGTTGTGAAGTGGAATGAACAAGAAGTTTTCAATGGAAGCGTAAACGAGCCACAACGTGAAAGTGGCTTCTATCGGCGCGACCTACTGGCGAAAGCTTTGGTAAATTGGTCCCTAGCTAAACAAACCGATAAGCGATTGTTGATTCGCAAATATCCAAAAAAAATAACTATGGTGGTTGGCGACAAGGATAAGAAATTTATTGAATTAAATCGTGCTCTGCTGAAAGAAAATCCAGATATTGGAATCAAAATGATCCCTTCGGCTGGTCATCGGGTGTTGTTTGATAATCCGCCGGAACTAGCTCGTGTGATTAGTTCCAGCATTTTAGTAACTAAGAAAAAGTAAAATTGAATTGATTCTTTAGCATGAGCGCGCGCGCCGTTTCTTGAAGCCACTTCATGTAGTACAGGATGTTTGTGTAGAGGCTAAATGATCTACACTCGTTCTTGGCGTCTGCGTACCCTCGGGACGTGATACCCCACAAATAATAGACCCCGTTCGAATACAAAAAGGCGGGTCCGCCTGAATCCCCGTGACAAGCGCCTCGACCAGTGCGCTGTTCGACCATAATTTCTGAACTCGAAAATTTGTTATTGGCGATCGTGGTGGCGGCTTGCCGTAATGTTCCTGAGCCGGTTCGTTTTGTTGCATCGGTCATTCCATAGCCAGCAATGATTATTGTTGAGTAGTCTCGTAAGGCGGCGGCACTGGGTAGAATCGTTGCTGCCTTATAGCCTGCTGGGGTTGTTCCTTGGTATTTTACCAAAGCAATATCGCCAGTGTCTTTTGCGAGCGCGCGCTTAGACAGCCATGAGTTATGGATCATGGCCCCAACGACAGATCGAGCCATTTCCATATTCGCGGTTTGAAGATTGGTAGAGAATATTACCAGGATTTTAGTGGGGTCTCGTTGCAAGCAATGAGCTGCGGTTAAGACTAAATTGTTACCAATCAAAGACCCTGTGCACGCCACATTTTTTGCCGCAGTATCATATAGTACGACGGTAGTTTGTGCAGGCGAATCATTGGGGGCAACTTCTTTGCCCCCAATGATTCCTGTGATTGCTTGGTCATTGGACTCCATAACATCACCTAGTTCAGGTGATGGTCCACATGCAACCATAACTAAAGAAGCTATCACTGGTAAGATAGACTTACTTTTCGTAACCACGTTTCCCTCTCTCTTTTTCCAACTTCGTGTTGGAGACCCCTGGTGAAGCTTCTACAAATAAATAGAGCAAATCGACAAGACGATTAATCTTCAACGATGCATAAAAGTTATTTATGGGGCCGGAATTGGCAATAGAACAGTAAAGTGGGCGAGCCCAAGTGTCGCTCGCCAGTTAAAAAAATGAATTCGAGTTACAGTTTTTTGAAGGCCTCGGTTGCAGATATCAGTTCATGACGAATGCCCGGTTCACTGACGGAATGACCGGCGTCTGGAACGAGTATCAGTTTAGAGCCTGGCCAGTTTTTGTGTAGCTCCCACGCGCTTTTGGCTGGGCAAACGACATCGTAACGACCTTGAACGATCACGCATGGTAAATGCGAAATGTTTTTTACGTTTTCTAAAAGGAAGTTATCTGTATCAAAGAATGCGTTGTTCATGAAGTAGTGGCATTCGATTCGCGCAAATGGGAGTGCTTTTTCTGGTTCTTCATATTCATCGATAAAATTTTTATCTTGTTTTAGCTTCGATGTTGAGGCTTCCCAGATACTCCATCGTTTTGCCGCTTGTAATTGCTTTTCTTTATCTGTTCCGATCAACTGTTGGTAATAGCTCTTAACCATTGTGCCGCGTTGATTTTCAGGAATTTGTTGTTCGTATTCTTCAAATAAATCTGGAAACAATAGCGAAGCTCCACGCTGATAGAACCAGTCGATTTCCCATGGACGACATAAAAAGATACCACGTAGGATGAATCCTAAACACTGTTTAGGATGTTTGATCCCGTAGGCCAGTGCTAATGTTGATCCCCAGCTACCACCAAATACATGCCACTTATCAATTTTTAGGTGAGTTCTGATTTTCTCGATATCGGATACTAAATCCCAAGTCGTATTTTCCTTAAGCTCAGCAAATGGTGTGCTTTTGCCGCAGCCACGTTGATCAAATAGAACTATACGATATGTTTTAGGGTCATAAAAACGGCGATGGTCTTCGGAAATGCCGCCGCCTGGGCCTCCGTGAAGAAAAACAATCGGTGTTCCATTTGGATTGCCGCACTCTTCGAAATAAATCGTATGTATATCAGATACTTTTAAAAAGCCTGAATTAAATGGTTTAATTTCAGGAAATAATTCGTTCATATGTCGTCTCCATTAAAGATTGGGCATGACTCTTTTTTTCTCGGCTGCCGAGATGAAAGAGGCGTCATAAGCCAGCTTGTTTATTTTTGCAAAATCATCAGTCGTTAAACCGAAGTTTTGGATTAAGTAACTGTAGTCGTCGCTTAGATATGTATTAAAAATTCCCGGATCGTCAGAGTTAATAGATACAGAAACACCGGCTTTATATAAATCAAAAAAAGGGTGGTTTTTACGATTAGCAAACGCTTGGGTGAGCGCATTGCTGATCGGACAAATTTCAAGATGAATATTGTTAGTTTTTACGAAATCAATCGCAGATTGATTTTGGAAAATTTGAATTCCGTGGCCGATGCGGGTAGCGTGTAAGATCTCAACGGCATCTTTCACGCGCTGAGGAGCACCTGTGTCCGGAGTTTCGCCAGAATGAATAGTGATCGGTACACCCGCTTCATAGAGTTTATCAAATAGCCATTTAAAGCTATTTGGATCTGCGGCAGCCTCGTTATCCGCAAGGTCAGCGCCAATAAACACGCTTTTGTTTTGAATCGTGAAATCTAAAATCTTTTGTAGCTGTTCTTTGGCTTGATCGCGCTGGAAGATTGAAATTAAACCCGTTGCTATGGGATATTTTTTTTGCGCCTGCTCGATCCCTTTCAATAAAGCCGAGTGGATTCTGTCGTACGATAGGCCACTGCCTTCTTGAATGAAGTTCAATGAATAACGTAGTTCCAAAATTCGAATACCGTCATTGTAGGCATCTTCTAGTGTTTCGAATGTTAAGCGAGTTAGAATGTCTTCATTTTTTAAAAGCTGTTGTGCGCGAGTGAATTTTTTTAAAACCGAGCCAAGATCCGTCATTGGTGATGTGACTAAAAGTTTGCTTTCAACTTCGGCGTACTCGGTAGAATCAATCAGTTTAAAATTCTTTGCGAGTTCTACCAGCGTCGAGTAGCGCCACGAGCAGTCTAAGTGTCTGTGAAGTTCGACTTTAGGGATTGGTTTTGGTGAAAACAGCTGAATCATGGACGGAGTGTAGTAAAAAAAAAGGCGACTCGCAATGAGTCGCCTTGTGCGTAATTAGTTTCTTAAGGAACTAGAAACGACGAGTTGATAAGCCCAATGACTGAGCTGCTTTTAAAGCATCCATGCGACCAGCACCAAACGTGTTTGGATCTTGTCCAATTTTTGTTGCTGATGATTTAAGAACGTTTACTAATTGTTCAGCAGAAATTTTCGGTTGCAGTTGGTACATTAACGCTACAACGCCCGCTACGTGCGGAGTTGCCATTGAAGTCCCAGAAAGCTCAGCGTATTTGTTACCTGGCATGCTAGATTTAATTTTCACACCCGGAGCCACGATTTCTGGTTTTACAAAGCTACCAGTTTTCCAAACAGCAGGACCGCGTGAGCTGAAGCTTGCAATTTTATCAGCGGCATCAGATGCGCCAACAGTTAGAGCTGCTGGACAACCGCCAGGTAAACCAACAGTTTTAGCGCCAGGACCAGAGTTACCCGCTGCGAATACAGGAGCTACGCCTAATTTCACCCAAGAGTTAACGGCTTGGCAAAGAGCATTGTTAGCTGGATCTTCACTTGCTGAAGGAGCGCCGCCACCCCATGAATTGCTTACGATCATCGCACCGTCATCAGTTTCTGGTTTACCATCTGGATCTACAACCCATTGCATAGCTAGGATTGCGTTTGCAAATGTACCGCTACCGTTTTTATCTAGGAATTTAGCGCCGATGAAGCGAACTTCAGGAGCCACGCCGATTCCTGTTCCAGAAGCAGCGCCACCGCCGATTGTTCCAGATACGTGTGTACCGTGACCTTGATCATCATACGCAGTTGTCTTTTTATTAACGAAGTCACCGAATGCGATAACTTTGTTGGCTAAATCAGGGTGAGTTCCATCGATACCCGTATCAACCACACCTACGCGAACCGCTTTACCAGTTAAATCTGGTTTCGCTGCTCTTAGTTGTGGGATGTTGATTTTTTGTAAACCGTACGTCAATTGCGGTTCTTCACGCATTTGTGACGGAGCCAGCAAGCGGCCACCCATTGGAGCAATCAATTGCATGTTTGAATTAGCGTGAACGTAAAGGATAGAAGGTTCAGTTGCTAAACGACTTAAATCTTTAACAGGAAGATCCAAGATCATACCGTTGATAATCCAAAGTGAATAATGCTGATTAGTTACACCTGAACGGCTCCACATATTTAATGTTTGAGCAAACTGAGCTTGGCTCGCTTTAGAATTTTGCATTAACATGTTTTGAACTTGAGCACGTGCCTGTGCCGATCGAATAGGCGCAACCACATTACGTGTTGCTGGATTCTGATCTTTGAACGTCAGGATAACGCGTACGATGCGTGTATCTTGAGAGCGATTCAAGAATGGTTGCAGTAACGGATCGAATTGAGCTGCATTTACCTGCAGACCTAGACCGGCAACTAGCATTAATAATAACTTTTTCATTTGTACCCCTTCCATAGTGGTTTGGTTTCTTAAGCAACCTAAAGTCTGTGAGATCCCTCACCCTCCCTGACCCAAAGTCGTGGAATAAGGTTATTACAAAAGTGTTAGTTTGCAAGCTATGGCTAAGAACAAAATCCTTGAGAATTCATTTTTTTTAGGTCATCTATAGACCATGGTCTGGTAACAAAGGATTTAGATTATGGAACCTATAAAAATTAATAATAAACTGTTCAACAATCCCGGCAAAAATCTTAAATTCAGTGAAAAGATCTCACTTACTGACGGGACTCAAGTCGAGTTACCAGATCCAAAAGCGACTCGCGCTTTGGTCGCATTAATGGATATGAATGCAGTACTAGGGGGCGCAGCCTCTCATTACGGTGGTCCTGCCGCTTTTGCAGAATTGATGAGTGCCACTCATGGTTTGATGTTTAGCAAATCAACGAAGGCTGGAAAAAACTGGCACGATCAATTTCATTTCGTAAACGATGCGGGTCACTGTGAAAACGGACTGTATGCATTGAAAGCAAACTATGAGTTAGCAAATTTGCAAGTTAACAGCTTAAAACAATTCCGCTCAATCACGTCACCATTAACTGGTCATGGTGAAGTTCATTTATTTGGTGAAGGCGTGTTTTTGAGTAACGGTCCATTAGGATCTGCGTTTCCACAGACTCTTGGTTTAGCCATGGGTGAAAAACTATCTAAGACAATGCGAACAACCATTTGCGCGATTTCTGATGGTGCGTGCATGGAAGGGGAAGCGCGTGAAGCGATGGCCAGCGTTCCCGGTTTAGCGGCTAAAGGTTTATTAGCTCCGTATGTTTTAATCATCAGTGATAATAATACAAAACTAAGTGGTCGTATCGATAAAGACAGTTTCTCTATGGCGCCAACATTTGAATCTTTGAAAACGCTAGGTTGGGACGTCATTCAATTAGAAAAAGGTAATGATCTGAAGGCGTGTTACGAAGCGGTTCACACGGCGCTTGAAAGAGCTCAGAAGAATCCAAATGTACCGGTAGCGATTCATGCGAAAACAGTAAAAGGTATCGGAACCAAGAAAACCGCCGAAAGCAGTTCGGGTGGTCATGGTTTTCCACTGAAAAGTCCAAAAGAATTACAGGCGTTTGTTTCAGAAATTTACGATGGTAAGGCATATCCAAAAGAATTTGATGTTTGGATTGCTGAGCTCATCGAACTAGAGAATAAAATTATTGCCAGCGGAAAAAAAGATTCCGGTGAAAAAATCCAAAAGGGTGTTGCGAGCGCAATGATTCAGTGTCGAAAAGCAGGCCTTCCTGTTTTATCGGTAACATCGGATTTACCAGGTTCAACTGGTGTTGCGGATTTCCGTAAAGAGTTTCCCGAGGCTTCATTCGACGTGGGCGTTGCGGAAAGTAACATGGTCTCAGCAGCAGCGGGCTTATCTAAACTTGGCTATATTCCTGTGGTAGATACCTTTGCGCAATTTGGTGTTACAAAAGGTGCGTTACCGCTAACAATGGCGTCGTTATCGGAAGCACCAATCATTGGTATATTCTCGCACACAGGTTTCCAAGATGCGGCTGACGGCGCGTCTCACCAAGCACTGAGTTACGTTTCCATGTTAGCCTCTATTCCGTACGTAGATGTTTATAATCTTTCATGTAGCGAAGAAGCTCATGAGCTTGTTAAGCAGGCCATTGAGTCGTTCCCGACGGATTGTCAAAAAGGTCATGCACCACGATCGAAAATTTTCTTTTTGGGCCGTGAAAACTTCCCGAAAAATTACGGAGCGACTTCATTCAAACTAGGAGTGCCTCAGGTTGTTTCTGAAAATGTAAAAAGTAAGACTGTCGTTATCGTAGCGTCTGGTTCAACGGTCCAGTCAGCTGTTTCAGCTGCCGTTAAGCTAGAAAAAGACGGAATTGGTGCCGTTGTTGTAAATCAATCTCATCTTAACTCATTCCAAAAAGATTTCTATGCGGCGACGTTGAAGAAATCAAATGGTCATGTAGTAGTTGTCGAAGATCACCAAAAAATTGGCGGACTAGGACAAGCGATTCAAGCATTCTGGAATGAAAACAGAATTGAAAATCGTACGATTCATTTAGCGGTTGATGGAAAGTTCGGGCAAAGCGCTTATACGGCTGAAGAGTTATATCAAAAGCACGGTCTAAGCGCCGATCATATTGCAAAAGCAGCCAAGCAGTTACTGCTTTAGACTAAGCAGCTTCTGCTTTAGACTGAGTTAATTTTTCTAGACTAACAAGTTGACCATCAGTAAATACAGATACGATGTCTACGAGGATAATGACCTTTTCATCGTATTTACCCATACCCGTAATAAAATCAGTAGCTTTAGATTCACCAAGCGATGGTGACGCTTCGATATGTTTGCTCTCTAAAGTTACGACCTCTTTTACAGAGTCGACAATCAGACCAATTTGATTATTAGGAGTATCAATTACAATGATACATGTATCGCGTGTATAGGCTTCAGCTGTTAAACCGAAACGCTCACGTAAATTTACAACGGGAATGATTTTACCACGTAAATTCATCACACCTTTAATAAAGTGCGGCGTTTTTGGAACCGGCGTGATTTCACCCACGCGGTTAATTTCGCGAACGTTTTCAATGGCTACGCCATAAAACTCAGTTTTCAATTTGAAAGTTAAGTACTGTCCCGGTTTAGCTAAAGATACGCTCATGCGGTCTCCTTCATCTGTACAAATAACTAGTCGTAATTTGGGAGTAAAACTTAAGCTAAAATTTTCCCTAGGAAAGAATATAGTGGCCAAACTCGTCAAGATTCTTTGAGGTCGTTTTGGCTGTCTCAAGCCGATACGAGAGTAGTTTGGCAGTAGGTCTAGAAAACTAGAATTTTCAGTTTCAGTACTAGTTTAAATCATTATTAGGCCGAAGAAAATGCATCGATCGAGTGAGGATATATGTCTGACGATAATTCGTTTTTTGAAGAGCTACAGACCGATTTTTTAAATGAGATTTCATTCTTGTTGGAAACATATGAAGAGCATATGTTGGGTTTGGAAAATGATGATGATAAAAAAGAACATCTTACGCAAATATTCCGCGTAGCCCATTCAATTAAGGGTGGCGCTGCAGCAGTTGGTTTTCAAGATTTTTCACATTTCGCCCATCACGTCGAGGATTTACTCAGCGTCTTGCGAAATTCTCCAGAGTACGTGAATTCGGAAGTGATTTCAATTCTACTGAAATCGGGTGACGAATTTAAAAATCGCGTTCAAATGCTAAGAGACAACGACAAATCGAACTGGGACGTTTCAGCTTTGGAAAGTAAGATTAGCCAAGTATTAGCAGGCTTAGGTAACGGAGCTCCGGCGCCCGCTAAGGCACACGTCGAAGAAATGCCGACGCCGTCATTAACGACAAGTTCTGCACCTCAGGTTGCGCCGGTGACGCCAGCAAAAGCTGAGGAAGTTGATAACACAAATTACGATTTGCTTCAGGAATTAATGTCAGAGCTTCCATCCGAAGTATTAGAAGAGTATGAAAAAGCTCAAACCGGAGCTAAAGCGGAAACCACGCCAGAGCTTAAAGTTGTGGCGAGTAATCCGAACCCTGCATCAGCAACTGCGACTTCAAAACCAGCAGCTGTTGCGAACGCCGAGCCAAAAAAGGAAGCGGCTTCAAAATCGTCGGCCAAAGCTAACGTAAATCAAATCATTAAAGTAGATACGACACGTGTGGATAATGTATTAAATGCGGTTGGCGAATTGGTGGTGTTGAAAAATCAAATCGTTCAAAATGATATTGTTCGTGACGGAAATAATTCAGAATTAGCAGCTATTGTGGATCAAATCGATAAAGCGGTTCGTGAGCTCTATGATAAAACCCTAAGTATTCGAATGACCCCGTTGAAATCATTATTTTTAAAAATTCAACGTATTGTTCGCGATGTTTCTTTGGACTTAGATAAACCAGTAAATCTGGAACTTAAAGGTGAAGAAACCGAAGTCGAACGTACCGTTTTTGAACTATTGGGTGACCCTTTGGTTCACTTGGTTAGAAATGCTATGGATCATGGCGTGGAAAAACGCGAAACTCGTAAGAAGAATAACAAGCCTGAAGTAGCCAAGGTAACTGTAGCGGCCAAACAAATGGGCGGAAACGTTATCATCGAAATTTCGGATGATGGCGGCGGTATTAATCGCGATAAGGTTTTACACAAAGCAATTGAAAAGAAAATTGTTCCTGAAACGGTTAATCCTGATAATTTATCGAACGAAGAAGTATTCAAGTTTATTTTCGCTGCGGGTTTTTCGACGGCAGATAAAATCAGCGATTTATCAGGTCGCGGTGTTGGTTTGGACGTTGTAAAATCTAATATCGAGCGTGTGAATGGAAAAATTAATATTGAATCTAAAGAAGGTCACGGGTCGGTATTTCGTCTAACAATTCCTCTAAGCACGGCAATTACAGATGGTATTGTGGTTCAGATAAAAAACGAGCGTTACATTCTGCCAATCTATACGATTAAAGAAATTATTCGAGTTAAAAAGAATATGTTAACAACCTTGCCAGGCAAAGGCGTTGTTGCAAAAGTCCGCGAGAGCTTGCATAGAGTGTTGGATTTAGACCCTTTACTAAATGATTTGGCAAATAAAAGCCAAGCGAAAAATAACTTTGCTACTGTTGAAAGAAAAGAACGTGCCGATGAAATCATGCTCGTAATTATCGAGTCTGGTCATTTGACGTCGGCTTTGCCGGTCGATGATGTTTTAGGACAAGCTCAGGTTGTAGTTAAAAGCTTAACTATCGGAGCAGAAATTCCCGAAGTATCGGGTGCTGCGATTTTGGGCGACGGAAAAACAGTTCTAATTTTAGATCCAGCTCAAATCATCAGAAGTGCAAACGGAAACTCAGGAGTTGAGGCGGTAGCGTGAGTGCTGCAAAGAACTTAAACTACGAAGAGTTTAAATTATCTCAGGAGACTTACACTAAGTTTGCTAACTATATTTATGAGTTAGCTGGTGTTAACCTGCCTTTTAATCCGAAGAATGAAGCTTTGGTTAAAAACAGGCTAGCTAAAATTTTGCGCGCGTACAACAAAACATCATTTGAGCAATATTGGATGTTCTTAAAATCGGCTGGACCAGCCGAGACTCAAGAGTTTATTTCGGCGTTAACGACGAATATGACGTCATTCTTTAGGGAAGCTGCTCACTTTACCTGGTTTGGTAAAGCAGTAAAAACGCATTTTGAAACTTTATATTCCATGCGTATTTGGTGTGCGGCCGCAAGTACGGGGCAAGAACCCTACACTATTGCTATTACGGTGTGTGAAAACATCCCTGAAAAATTGAGACCGTCCGTTCGCATTTTAGCTTCAGATATTGATACGGATGTTTTGAAAAAGGGCGCGCTTGGTTACTATAAAGAAAGCGAAATGAGTGGGATCTCGAAAGACTTGATGTTCAAATATTTCGACCGCTCAACTCAAGATGGTGAAACTATTTATCGAGTGAAAGACTTCGTTCGTGAAATGGTTCATTTTTCTCAATTCAATTTAATTGGAGAAAAATATGAATTCAAAAGACCATTTGATTTTATATTTTGCCGAAATGTTTTAATTTATTTCGATGATAAAACTGTGAGTAAAGTTGTGGAAAACCTTGCGTCCTCGCTAAATCCGAAAGGATATTTGCTGCTAGGCCATTCCGAATCTGGAAATATCAAAAATGAGCTGATTACGCCAATGTCGAAAGCTATTTATCAAAGGAAGGCGAAATGAGTAAGATCAAGGTTCTTATTGTTGATGATTCATTAGTCATTCGCAAAATGTTAGAGAAAATTTTTGCGACCGATTCACAAATAGAAGTTATTGGTAGTGTGGGCGACCCGTACCAGGCTCGCGAAAAAATATTTGAGCTTAAGCCAGACGTAATGATGCTGGATGTGGAAATGCCCAAAATGGACGGCATTACATTTCTAGAAAAGGTAATGAAACACTTTCCAATTAAAACCATAGTGTTTAGTTCGGTGGCCTCGCATGGATCGCAAACTTATTTACGCGCAATCGATGCCGGTGCTGTTGAGGTTGTTGAGAAACCGTCAATTGATGTTGCAAAAAATTTAGAAAATATTGCTAAGACAATCGTTCAGATTGTGAAAGATGTGCATAACGCTAAAATGATTCAAAGAGTGTCTTACGAAGCAAAATATGCAAGTGATAAAAAAGCGAATCAGTCTTTAGCTAAAACAACAAATCAAATTTTAGCGATTGCCTCCTCTACTGGAGGAACAGAAGCTCTCAAGGTACTATTTAAAAATATGCCAGCGGATATTCCAGGTACGGTTGTTGTGCAACATATGCCACCGGGTTTTACGAAAACATTCGCTGATCATTTAAACACGTTATTTCCTTTCGAAGTAAAAGAAGCTCAAGATGGTGACGTCGTTCATCCTGGTCGTGTTCTAATCGCTCCGGGGAATTTTCACATGGAAGTTCGTCGTCAAGGTGCGAAGTATACGGTAACTTTGCATCAGCAGGTACAGTTGCATAACGTGCGTCCCGCTGCAGATTACTTACTCAGATCGGTTGCGCAATACGTGGGTGCAAACGCCATCGGTGTTGTTTTGACAGGTATGGGCAAAGATGGCGCAGAAGGTTTGTTAGAAATGAAAAAAGCGGGCAGTTATAACTTTGCTCAAGACGAAAAAAGCTGTGTGGTTTACGGAATGCCGTCGGCCGCTGTTAATGTGGGTGCGATCGATAAAGTTCTACCTTTAGATCGCATTGCTCAAGAAGTATTAAATCATATAAAGAAAACATCAGCGGCGTAAGGCCCGACTAAGTGCGCTCGTTCGAGCGCGCATGAGATCCAGATGCCGCCGCATCTATCTGTTTTTTCCAGAAAACATAGTCTGAATATTTATAAAGGTGTTCGTATAGGCATAGCTCATTCGCCGTGCTCAGGTAGGGATGAGATAGGAAGCCTTGCTTGCGTCGCTCGCCCTTACGGTTAAACGTTTCAATATTTGTTAACGAAGGCATGAAGCTGATTGTTTTGAAAAAATGAATAGCTTCTTGTTTGAAAACGCCGAGTTCTTCTTTCATTAATTTGTTCAACAATGGATTGCCTTCAAGATCGGTTTTGCCAATATCTTCAGGGTCAATAGCCGCGCGGATAAACGCGTATAAAAAAACTAAGAACAAGCTTGAAGGCTCAGTGTCTGTTAAAACTAACTTCTTTAAATCGTCTAACGTGTTTAAAAAAACAATTTGCGCGTCTTGATTTAAGAAAAGATCATTCAAGGACGGCAGGCAATATTGCAGAATTTTTAAATCAAACATTTCTAAAAATGTTAGGCCTGGATCTTTTAAGCGTAAGATTTTTAGAAACTCTTCGCGTTTTCTTGGAAGGATCGCATTCTTTAGGCATGCACCGTTGGTTTCGATAGCGCTACGGAAACTGGCTTCTAGATTGAAGTTTAGTTTATGCGCTAGTCGAATCCCCCTTAAGATACGAATCGGATCTTCATTTAGTCGAATAACAGGATCTCCAATAATTCGAATTGTCCGATTTTCAATATCAGCGAGGCCGTTGCAGTAATCGAGCATCTTCTGTTTTAATGGATCATAGAAAAGAGCATTGACTGTGAAGTCCCGCCGAACAGCATCTTCTTCGGCTGTGCCGTAAAAATTATCTTCGTTCACTACTTCAGTTTCGGTACTAGTAGTATCATCCTCGGGGCCACGGCTGCGACGGAATGTCGAGACTTCATACTGGGCAAGTCCGCGACGAACTAGGATGAGTTTAAAACGGCGACCAATTAGAAAACTATTAGGAATAATTCGACGAACTTCCTCTGGACGAGCCGAAGTCGCGATGTCGTAATCTTTGGGGTGTTCATTCACCAATAAATCGCGCACACACCCACCCACCAGGTAGGCTTCAAAATTCTTTTTTTGTAATCGTTCGACAATTTCAACCGCTTTATAGTCGATCCAGTCTTGGTGCAGTTCAGGACGCATCTATTCAAACTAAAGGATTTGAATTCGATTTTCAATAGCTGACAACCATGTTAATCGGTAAAGGTATGTCAATTTTAGATAATTTCAACTATCGGATCACGGGCGAAGACCATTTACCCAAGGTTGTTTTCCTTCACGGCCTGATGGGTTTTCTAAATAACTGGGGTACAGTGACCCGTAGGCTCTCTGGCAAATATCAATGTTTAGTCTATGATCAGCGCGGTCATGGGAAATCCGTAAAACCCTTGTCTGGGTATCATCCCAAGGATTTCGCCGACGATCTTTTTCAGATTTTAGAAGCATTAAATTGGACCTCGATCAACCTGGTTGGTCACTCGATGGGAGGGCGAAATGCCTTATATTTTAGCTATCTTCACTCGGATCGATTGAAAAGCTTAGTGATTGAAGACATCGGACCCGAAGGGGATCCGGATAGCTATTTGTACTATCAAAAGATGCTAGGCGCCATTCCCACCCCATTTGCCAGCCGGTCCGAGATTAAGGAGTTTTTCGACCATCGATTTGAACAGGAGTTTGCTTCAAAAGAGAACTTAAAGACCATCATTCCGTTTCTGGTCGCTAATCTTGAGGAAAAGTCCGACGGTCAGTTTGATTGGAAGTTCTCAAAAGAGGGGATCATTGATTGTGTCAAACAAGGTCGAAGTGAGGACTCATGGGCCCTGATCGACCATATTTCGGTCCCAACCCTGTATATGCGTGGACAGAACTCGAAGGATTTGAAAAAATCTGTGTTCGAGCACGTTCTTCAGCAAAATAAGCTAGTTACAGGCATCGAAATCTCTGACGCGGGACACTGGATTCATGCAGACCAGCCCGAGGTGTTCACTCGTGAACTGGAGACCTTTTTAGACGGGATAAATCGTTGAATTTTTGGGTCTTTAATGACAGAAATAGACTTAACTCATGGAGACGATTTGGAATTTTCTGAATGGAACTTAGTTCCTGAATTACATAAAAATATAATGGATCTCGGCTATAAAAATCCGACGCCGATCCAAGAGCAGGCAATACCGGTAGTTCTAAAAGGCCAAGACTTAGCCGGCTTAGCACAAACAGGTACTGGAAAAACAGCGGCCTTTTTATTACCACTTATTGACCGAGTGCTTAGATCTCAAACTCCATCTGATGATGAAATTACAGCTCAACGTAAGTTCCCAGATTGGAAATCAAACAACTTCATTCTAGTTTTGTTGCCGACGCGTGAATTGGCAGAACAAGTTTATGAAAACTTTGGTTTGTTTACCAAAGGCATGAACTTGCACTCTATTTCTGTTTACGGTGGTGTTGGTTACGACAAACAAAAAAGCGGACTTAGAAATGGTGTGCAATTTATTTTCGCAACGCCAGGTCGTCTTTTGGATTTATATAAAGAACATCTGATCGATTTACGTTTAGTGCGCGCAATTGTTTTCGATGAAGCTGACCGAATGTTTGATATGGGCTTCAAAGATGATATGAAATTTATCCTGCAGCGAGTCCCTAGAGAGCGTCAGTTCCTAGTATTCAGCGCGACGTTGAATTTAGATGTATTAAGCACAGCTTATCAATTTGGCGCTAACCCAGTAGAAATTAATATTTCTCGCGACAAAGCGACGGCGGATAACGTAAAAGACTTTTTATATCACGTTGGTGATGGTGAGAAGCCGCAAATGCTATTATCGCTTTTAAAAAAGAAAAATCCAAAACAAGCGATCATTTTCACAAACTTTAAAAACAACGTTGAAAGAGTGGCTCAATTCCTTTCTGAAAATCAATTACCCGCTATCGCCATTTCTAGTTTAATGACCCAAACTCAAAGAACACGTGTTCTTGAGCAGTTTAAAGCTGTGAACGAGAAGAACATTTTAGTTGCCACGGATATTGCCGCTCGCGGCTTGGATATTCAAGGTGTTGATTTAGTGGTTAACTATGAACTGCCGATGGATTGCGAAACGTATGTACACCGTATTGGTCGCACTGGCCGTGCGAATGCCGAAGGTACAGCACTTAATCTTTGCAGTGATCGTGATTTAGATTCGTTGAATCGTATTCAAGACTTCTTAAAACGTAAAATTGAACAAGACTACTTGGAAACCACAGAACTGGTGACTGACTATGTAGCGTTTTCTGATCGCGATCGCAATCGTCCGCATGGTAGTGATCGACCAAAAGGCGGCAAAGATTTCCGTGGTGGTAAGCGCCCAGAGCGTGGTCCTCGTCATGGGGGCAAGCAAGGTCAGCCGCGTGGTGATCGCAATGAGCGTGGCGAACGTCCGCAACGTCAGGATAATAGACCTGAACGCAACAATGAACAAAATCGTAATGGGGTGGTTGCTCATCAAGGTAATAAACCTCAACAACACGGCAAATCTCATCATCAGAACAAGCCTCAGCAAAAACAAAACAATCCACGCTACAAAAATGGAAAACCAAATTACTCGAAAGGACCAAAATCTTACGAGAAAAAATCGGGCCCTAGAGCTGACGTCGTTAAGGCGGGTGGTTTAAAACAAAAAGTTGTAGGATTCTTTAAAAAGCTATTTACGTAATTAAAAATATTAGAGTTGGACGCGGAACAAATTAACTGCGTCCACTACTGCCTTCGGACGATAAGTTTTTGAAATCTGATCCCAATTTAGCTCTCTCCAGCCAAACAATTCATACACTGAATTTTTCTGGGACCGTTCCGTTAAAAATTGAAAGACTTCTAAATTAGGATCAATCAAATTTCGCTTAGATACCAGCGACGGCAGGTGGAAATGGGCAAACATTTCTTCACTATTTAGCTGAGCGTAGTTTAAAATTCCCGCTTTAGTTAAACGGGCTACTTTGTCTGCTTTTAATGGATTGCATGTGTAAATTAAAAGTAATTTCTCGGTGTATTCTGTGTACTTTAAAAGCTCTTTCATTTTCAAAGGGCGGCACGATTCAACCACGATTTGGTTGGCAGACCATTTAGAAAACGACGAAATTTTTATTGTTTTTTTGATAGGAAAAACAGAAAAGTCGTCGCCGTTAGATAATGCGACTAAGGAAGTAGGACTGTTTTTTAGCGGTTTTAACAAAGACTCACTACCATCGAACGTAGCAAGTTTTAGTCCTTCTTTAAAGATCACTAAATCAAATTTTGATTTATCTACAATGTTTACGAAGTTAATTTGATTAAAATCCTTGATGATAGACGCTAGCATCGCTTTGTTCGCATTCTGTGTCGGAAAGTATTCATTCATATACCAAAATGATGACATCGATTGAATATAATTAGAAAAGCTAGCTTCTTTTAAAAGAGTCGCATCTACTTGAAACGTTTTGATTCTATTTAGGACAAATTTAAAGAGTTGGCTTTTTTCATTTAAACTTAAGCGTTGGTAGGCGCTGATCCAGGATTGATTAAATTTGTGCTGAAGGCGTTCTTTGATAAAATCCGTGCGTGTTTCAAAGAATTGATAATGACGATTGATACATAGCTGCCATTTTGGTGTGAGTTTCCAATCGCTAATACAATTCGGATGACTACTTTTTTGTACCGATTTCCATAACACAGGTGCATGTGTTTCAGTCTGTAGCGGTAATATAGGATCACGCCCGGTAATGCTGTAAAAAATAAAGTATGTTACTGTTTCGTGAAGTAAATCAAATTTAGGCAAATTTTTATTCTGATCTTCCACCCAGTTTTTTATTACTGTGTAGGGTAGAACGTCTGTCGTATTTACAAGATGGGTAGACACGGTTAAGCGACGCTTGCTTGTCGATAGCTGGTTTGTGTCGTCAGTGAGAGTTAGCAAGAAACGAGACGATGGAGTTAAAAAATTGAAGATTTCTAGTTGATCATTGACTTGATCCGCAATCTTAATAGTTTCCTTTGACCATTCAGCTGAATTGTTTGAATCGCATGTCGGAATCAGATTTTTTTTCCATTCTATAAAAGCAATAGCTCTGTTTTTTACACAGATTCTTTGGGATGCGGAATGGGATACAATCAGTACAAAAGTACTCCCTAACAGGATCGCAGAGGCCAATAATAGCTTTGAAAATACGGATTGAAACGGCACGGGAAAGGTATGGCCTTGATCGATTTTTTAGTGAACAAAAATTGATCATCTTTGAAATTTTTTTAGGGCCTAAAGGATCAAAATTATATAAAAAGCAGTGTAGTTAACTAGGCGGGGGCATTTCATTTGCTTTAGGAGTTATCTGGTAAAAGCACAGTCCAAAAATATATCCAAGGGGCGGGTTAATTTGTATAGAAATCAGCGTAGTTTATTGTTTTTAGTATTTCTATTTTTGGCTCCAACGGCTTGGTGCTCATCGTTGAATTCATTCTGCCATTTAGCGGCGGGAAATAGCTCCGGACTAGAAATTCAAGGCACTAATACCGACGAAAAGCTACCGATTGCCTCGGTTTCTAAATTAATTACCTCGTACTGGGCGCTGATAGAAAAAGGGCGCGATTATCGTTATTACACAAAAGTATTCTATAAAAAGAACGCTGATGGGACTAGTTTGGTTCATATTCAGGGTGGTAATGATCCCTACTTTGGCAAAGAGTTTCTACATTTCGTGATCTCGGAATTAAATGCAAAGGGTATTAAATCTGTGAAGGAACTATCCTTCGATGAAAAATTCAAGTTTACTTGGAATGTCAGCAGTAAAGCCGTCGCCATTGGAGACTATACTCCTGAGTCGCCGACACCAGATGAAGTTTTGAGAAATTTATTACGAGTTAAGAATCTAACTGCGGACTATGCGAAAACTTTGGTCTTTGCTAAAGAGCAAGGGATTGCGATGGCATCATCTGCTCAGCTATCGGTGAGGAAGTTTTCGTTTCAAAAAGAGGCCGAATTTCAATCCAATGGTTTTGAATTCATCGCGTTCAGATCTTCACCATTAAATGTATTGCTGAAAGAAATGAATCGTAATTCCAATAATTACGGCTCAAATATCATTTTCGAATCTATCGGTGGAGCTAAAGAATTTAAAAAATTTATTGAAAAGCGGCTGAACCTTACGTCTGAGGACATTGAAATATTCAACGGTTCGGGAAATAGGCTAACGATTGAAGGTACCGGCAACTACAATTCAGCACGGTGCTCGGTGGTACTTAAAATATTAATCGATTTTGAAAATGTATTAAAAGCTCAGGCGCTTAAGTTTGAAGATATTGTTAGTGTAGTCGGCGCGGATGCGACGTCATCATCCAGCAATCTATATAAAAATGATGTTACAGAAAATTCAGTAATCGCTAAAACGGGAACTGTTTCACCTGCGATATTACTCGCTGGAGTGATCTCAACAAAAAAAGGCAGTGTCTATTTTATGTATAACATGAAAACCAATGGCACCCGCCGGGATTGGCGAGATGCTCAGAGAAAAATTAAGTTGCAGATTACAAATTTAATTCAAAAGGAATATAACGGCGGGGTCCCAATCAGTTACCAAGCGATCAAGTTTATTCCATTCGATAAGGAATCTGAAGAGTCGCCAATACAGCAGCCGTAGTTGGTTACGGAGCGATTTCGCAAATGGGTTTAACCCATAGAAAATTTCGTTTACTTTTTTGGATATCGGGAACCAATATTTTCAAGAATACTTGAAATTTTTTTGGCGTTTTTGATTTAGGGCATGATGGATAGGGAACCTTTATATCTTTCGGCACTTCAATCGAACCTAAAAATTCATTCCAGCATTTTAGATTCATCTTTTCTGAATTGAAGTCGCAGTCAACTTGGTAGCGTTGGAAATATTCGATCGCGGTTGTCTTCGCTGTAACCGGGATGATCTTCATTAAAGTGTTATTATTCTTGACTCCAGAATATGTCATTTGGCCAGATTCTAAATTATAAATTTCAAATTTAGTGCGTGCACTTAATTCATCTGGGTCCTGAACAAAAAGAAAGCGACGAAACATTCCATAAAAAGAAGAACCCGAGGTTTGTAGTTTTTTGAAAGACTCCATTTTTAGGTCTTTACAGAAAGTTTCTGGTATAACTTTTCTATCAAGTTCGTTTTCTTTGTAGTAAATATTTTTTCCTAGGAATCCAGGTTCTTCTTTTTCTAGAACGATAAATTTTTTGTAGACGAAACAGTTCATTTTTACTTTTTCGTCTTCTACCACTTCACTATCTTCCATCATTTGTGAATTCTTAAAAAGAGCACGGTCAAAATCCGCAAATGCTTTTGGCAAAAGAAAAAATAAAGAAACAATAATAAAGATTTTCATCTTTTAATACTGACTCTTTTTTGAATGTTTTTCTAGTCTTTTCTCGCGAGGGCGATTTTTGTTATCGACAAAAACGACTTCAGGCTTGAACCCTTTTGCCTTTTCGATCGGAATGCTACCGTAAGCAACGATAATAACTAGATCACCTTTTTGTACTAGTCGAGCAGCAGCTCCATTCAAACATACCTGGCCTTTTTTGCCTTCGATTACATACGTAGTAAAACGTGCGCCATTGTTACAATTTAATATGTCCACTTTTTCGTGAAGAAATAATCCAGCGGCTTTAATAAGGGCCGGATCAAGTGAAATAGATCCTTCATAATTCAAATCGGCTTCCGTAACCGTTGCACGGTGAATTTTACATCTCATTAGTTCAATATTCATTTTAGACCTCTTATTCCTTCATGTTCATAGATAGTGAAGCAAGCAATCCCTTTAGAACTAGATCTGGGATAATGCGATTAAATACTTTTTCTTTTTCAAATAAATGCGAGAAACCACCAGTGCCAATAATTACTGGGGGATCGTTTGGAAAGCACTCGGCTTCTAAACGCTGACTAATTTCTTTTATTTGGCCTAAATGACCATAGTATAGGCCCGATTGAATACTTTCTACCGTTGATCGGCCTAAAGCTTCATATTTTTCTTCGATTTCAACTGCGGGTAACTTGGCTGTCCGGCTTTCTAAGGCTTCCATACTGATTTTCAAACCAGCAATAATAGTTCCACCTAGATATTCTTTCTCTTTTGATACCGCACAGAACGTAGTCGCAGTACCTAAATCAACGATAATTAAATTTTTATCGTTGTAGAGCTGGCTAGACGCGATTGAGTTTGCGATTCGGTCCGCACCAACTTCCAATGGATTGCGGTACTTAATTTTTAGTCCCGTTTTCACTCCGGCCTGCAGAACAAACGGAGTTAAATTGAAATACTTTTTGCAGGCTCCACGGATTGAATACAATACATCTGGAACAACCGTACAGATTGCAATTTGTTGAACATGCTCTGGATTAAAGCCATTTTCACGGATAGCCGTTCTTAGGAAAATACCGACTTCATCTGAGGATGAGCTCGTTTTCGAGTTTTTACGAAATGAAGCTACCATCTTGTGATCAGGCGTGAATAAGCCGGCATAAATTTGAGTGTTACCAACATCGAGTGCTAAAATCATTTGAGTTCCTTTGTCACAGTCTGTGCTAATTGAGCTAATAGGTGTTCACGGGATTCGATTTCGTGAGGTACGGGGACATTTTTTTCAAATAAAGAAAAATGATGAATTCCTTTTTGGCGATCTATTTTTGTAACGTCATTTTGAACAACATAGTGAACGCCTTTATAAGCGAATACTTTGTCTACCGATTGTTTAACTATTTTCTGATCGGCGTGTGAAGTAAGTTTGAAACCAATCACTTTCACCTTTTTATTTTTACTATACTGAGCAATTTTAGAGATGATTTTAAAGTTTGGCTTTAGAACTAGCTTAATGCTTTTTGCTGAAGAAATTTTTCTTGGTGATTTCTTAAAACCAATGCCTTCAATTTTAGCTAAACTGAAATCGCTTACGGCTGCGGCATGAATGACAAAATCAAAACTTTCTTTACCTAGTTTGTCTTTTAGCGCTGAATTTAGATCCGCAAACGAACTAAATGACGTTACGTCCATAGTGCTTGGGAGTGGTAAACCTTTTTGATTATTAACGATCAACGAGGTCGGTAGGCCCAGATCATAAAAGTATTTAGCAAGGGAAATGGCCGTTTCGCCGCTGCTAGAATTTGTAAGCGATCGAACATCATCGATTTTTTCGACTGTACCACCACCTGTAATCAGTATGCGTGGAAGGTTTTGTTTACTTGCCGGGGTCGGCGGTGTTGTGGGGGGGTGCTTTAGAATTTTTTCTATTTCTTCGATCATGATTTCAGGTTCTAATAGCTTGCCATAGCCTACTTCGCCGCAGGCAAGGATACCTGATCCCGCTTCCAAAATAGTAACGCCAATTTCTTTTAAACGTTTTATAGAAACTTGAGTTTGTGGGTGTTCGTACATTTTTGTATTCATCGCGGGGGCAACGATGAACGGCTTTTTAAAATCATGGGCAAGAAACAAGGTGCTAGCCAAATCATCCGCAAATCCATTGGCAATTTTATTTATAAAATTAGCCGTCGCGGGTGCAACCACAACGGCATTGGCGTCGCGAATCAGATGGATGTGCGACATAATGTTGTCCGAATCAAACAAATCAGTATGAACCGCTTTTCCAGTTAGTCCTTCAATAGTAGCGCGTCCTATAAATTTAGACGCTGATTTAGTTAAAACGCACTCAACATCGTAGCCTCGTTGCACTAGACGTGAAACTAAAGTGACGGCTTTGTAAGCGGCAATAGACCCAGTGAATATAAAAAGTATTTTGTTAGAGTTGGACATTGTCTATCAACCTCACTTCGCCAACATAGGCAGCTACGTAACGACGGCGTTCAACATCCACTAAATAGTCTATCTTAAATCCGGCTTTTTCTAAAGCCACTCGCGCCTCTTGTGCGGTCTTTGCCGTGGTTATCGTCTTATAAATCAAAGATGAATTTTTACGTTCTTCCTCGGTCAGTCGCGCATTGCGGGAACTTAATGCTAAGCCGTCGTTGTTTCTAATGGTTGGGCAACCGATGACTTCGGTATTCAGGAATAGAGACGCTACCATCTTCTTGATCAATTGTAGTTGTTGGTGATCTTTCTCGCCCATATAAACGCGAGTCGGTTGCACAAGATTAAAAAGTTTCAATACAATAGTTAAGACACCTTGAAAATGTCCGGGGCGTGAGGCGCCACATAGCATGTGGCTAAAATCATTTTCATGCACTGAATAATTGTAGTCGTCAGGATAGATTTCCTCAAATGTCGGCGAAAAAATAACATCTGTTCTTGTCTCGCGAGCCACAGCAACATCTGCGTCCCAAGTTCTAGGGTATTTCGCTAAGTCTTGTGCTTGGTTAAACTGAGTCGGGTTGACGAAAATACTTAAAACAGAAATATCGTTTTCAGCTCGACTCTTTTTAAGCAAACTCGCATGGCCTTCATGGAGAGCACCCATAGTGGGGACAAATCCTACCGAGCGATTTTGAATCGAACCGCGCCACTGAATAAGCTCCTTCGTCGTTTTTAAAATAATTGGTTGGCTCATTCGTAACTTTCCTTTGGTGTCGGGAATGCTTGAGTTACAACTTCTTTGTGATAGTCATTGAAAACATTTTTGAAGACTTGGTTAGCGTTGAAATATTTTTTCAAGAACTTAGGTTTAAAACCATCGTTAAAACCAAGTAAGTCCTGTAAAACTAGAACTTGTCCATCTACATCTGGCCCCGCACCAATTCCAATCACCGGGATATGAAGTGACTCGGTGATTTTCTTAGCCAGCGCCGAAGGTACGCACTCCAGGACCAATGAAAAACAACCTGCATCCTCAAGACGCTTAGCCTGTTCAAGAATCTGTACTTGAGCCTCTTTTTCACGTCCTTGAACTTTATGTCCTCCCAACGTGTGAACAGATTGTGGGGTAAGACCAAGGTGACCCATGATCGGAACTCCAGAATGAACTAAGTGCGAAACTAACTTTAAGTTCCCAATTGCACCCTCTAACTTTAAAGCTTCAGATCCCGCTTTCATCAAGGCTTCTACGTTGTTCATATTAGCCGTTAATGATTTACGGTAAGATAAGAACGGAAGATCGCCGACAATAAATTTTTTAGGAGCACCACGACTGACGGCCGCGATATGAGTCGCCATCATGGGCGTATCTGCATGTACGGTATTTGGTAATCCATGCATTAACATAGAACCTGAATCACCAACTAAAATGCAATCGATATCAGTTTCGTTAATGATCTGCGCAAATGAATAATCATAGCATGTAATCATTGAAATTTTCTCGTTGTTTTTCTTTTTATCTAAAAAAGTAAGTGAATTCAGTTTCATAATTTTACACCTTTCGCTTTTAAGAAGGACTCATAGATAGGTTTTAGAGTGTTACCGTCAAGTGCTGCTAAATTATCTTTTATCGTTTTGGTATCATTACGAACAATAGGCCCGGTGAGCGCGTTGGCGCCTTCGGTCTTGAAATTATGATTCACGCGATCTAGATAAGTAAATAAGGCCTCTTTGGGTAACGATAGAGACTGAAATTGATTCAGAACTTCGGTCCACAGAATCATTGGAAAATTGCCGGCCATTACACATAGTGCATGATAAAGAGCTTTGTGTTGCGCACTTAGAGTACTATGCGGATTTGTGAAACCTGGCATAAGCGCCAAAAAGTCGATACCTAAATCTGAGCATGTTGGGCTGGATAGAACCATGTGAATTTTTTTGAAATCGATTAATGACATCGGATTTTTAGAGAACGTCATCAGTGGATGTACTGAAAATATTTTCGGTGAATTATGGGCACCAGAGAAATGAACCCAATAGGCTTTCGAATTGATTTCTGCATAGGTTTGATAAAAACTTTCTATCGCATTATCACTAATCGCGAGCCAAACATGAGTCGATTTAGAAACATTTTCCTTTATAGAGTTAGCTGAGTCTTTAGAACGATAGATATGAGAAAATGGAACAGAAATTTCTGTTAAAACTTTTTCTAGTTGGGTTGCCAAACGGCCGTTTCCCACAAGACAAACATGTGTTTTACTTTGCGAGTTTTTCATTTGTGTTGGTACCTGTTCTGTTAAAATAGAATCAAGTCCTTTTAGTTAGCATCTAACACAAATAGTTCTGATAGGTAAAGGGAATAGTAGGACCAGTGTCGTCTACCAGGTTAATTTAATTGGCATTATAGCGTTTATACAGTAATTCCTAGGTCATGAAAAAATCAACAATAGCCTATATATTGGGTGCAGCAGCTGTAGTTATTGGTGGAGTTTATTTCGCATTTACATTTGGGATAAAGCCACAACCCATCCCTAAGATATCGTGGAGCCATTTTGCGAGTCCAGAAGACTACGGAGCCAGTGTCTACAAACGTTTGCATCTTGAGCTGGAGGGGCAGAATCTTGTTTTTTTGGGAGTTCTCCCTGAGCGAAAAAATCACTACCTAGTGTGGAAAGGTTTCTTTGATTCTTTAGAGGCCGAAAATAGATTCCAACATATAATTGTCGATAGCACGCTTTCACTTAAAGAACTGATTCCTTCTACAGAAGTGATTTCGATGATCGAAAACCAAGCGGCTGTTGTTCAAACCATTAAGGACATCATTGCCACAAAAAAGCGTGTAGCGATCGTTTTGCCTACAACGTATATGTCGTCTTTGGTAAAAGATAATTTTTATGCGCTTTTGACACGCTCTTTGTATCAGCAAGACGATGGACGGAAATTTAATGTGGATTGGATGACAATTTCGTTGTCGAGCTTTCCGGTCGTCCGCGAAGACGAAGCGGCAATGGAAATTCCATGTGATACGGATGTAAAAGACGCTGACGGTAGTGGCGAACTTGGTTGTACGGTTGTTATGAAGGCACGCACCCTATATCGCAAAAAAGAACGTATAGGCGGTAAAACTCCAGGTGTTTTAGATCAAATTGGTACCAAAGAGTATTTAGGTCTATTAAACTAGTTATATGAGAAATATTCTATTAAGCCTTTTAATTGTATCGAGTTTCTTTTTTATAAATTCATGTAATTCAAATTCTGGATCAGGGGATGGTGGTGTTTCTGTGTATTCACCGACATTTTATTTTAAACAAATGACAAGTCTTACGATAGACGTCGTTTACGAGTCTGGCGCCGAACCCTATGTTGGCACTAGCGGAGCCGGTTTGAATTATTGGGATGTTACTTTGCAGAACCTGCAAGCGGTTTTCACAGGTAGAAATATTTCGTTCACAGTACCTAAAACGCTTGCTGAAATGCGTTCCATCCCGACGCAAAGTCGTTCGGTTTGGACAACCACCGATGCGATTAATTTAGCAAATCAGTATCGAAATGGCGATTCGAGTGGAGCTTCTGGAAAAATATTTGTCGCTTTCGTAAAAGGCTATGCTGCGAAATCAGACGGTTCAGCCAACACAGGTGTCATTGGATACTCAGTTACGGGTACGAATGTAATCATAATTTTTAAACAAGTCGTGCAAGCGTCCGGTATAGTTCCTTCTGGACCTGTACCAAGGTTTGTGGAGCAATCCACGATTGTTCACGAGCTGGCACATGCGATCGGGTTTGTAAATAACGGCCTACCCATGACGACGTCTCATCACGATTCTGCTCATGGGGCCCACTGTAGTAATCCTAATTGTGTTATGTATTATTTAAATGAGGGGGCTTCTGACTTAGCTAACTTCATTTCAAATTATCAAAGCAGCCAAAATGCAGTTATGTTTGATAATGCTTGTCTCGACGATGCAAAAAGTTTTTAAAACTGGTTTGATATCTGCCAAATCTCAGTTTAGCCTAGATTCATTGTTTTAATACAAACAACGAATTGGGGTTGCCTTTATGTCGTTTATTCTAGGTGTGCTGATTTATTTTGTTCTACGCTGTATCGTATCAGGGTTTTATACCATTGATCAAAATGAACGAGGCGTAAAAACTATTTTTGGTAGAGCGCAACGCTTACCGGGTCAGATGACCGCTGATACTCCAGTGGCAGAAAATCTGACGGAAGAAGAAAAACAGAGATACAATTTTCCTATTCTTGAATCGATTGGTCCCGGTCTACATTTCAAATTTCCTTGGGAAAAAGTTATTAAAGTTTCGATTGCTACCGAGACTATGAACATGGCGTACGATCCAGAAAGTTTGTCAGCGAATAATAACGGAACGCTATTGGAAGCCGTTACCATGGACCAATTGAATATTGGTTTAACGGGACAGATTCGCTATCGTATTTCAGAGCAAAATTTATACGCTTTTGTGTTTGGAATCAAAAATCCTATTACGCATGTGATGGGCTATTTTGTTTCTGTATTGCGTGAGCGAATTGCTAATTTTGGATCTGAATATAAACAAGTTCAAGTCACTGGTGATGTGAATATCGCTGAGGCTGTTTCGATAAACGATTTGCGTAAAAACCTAAAGGATCTAAATGACATTATGGTGCGTGAATGTGTAAGTTCCAATGCTCGTTATGGAATTATTCTGGATGCTTCATTAATCACAGGCATCGAGCCTCCACATGAAGTAGAGTCAGCGTTAGCGGCTATCAACACGGCTCACAATAACGTTTCGTCGGAAATAAGTTTAGCAAAAGCGAGCGCCGACCAAACGATAGTTCTGTCTCGCCGTGCAGTTGAAATTGAAACTTTAAAGGCACAAGCAGAAGTGGAGCCACTGTTAGCGCTATCTACTCAACTTAAAGAATTGAAACAGAGTGGTCCGGATGTCTTGAAAAATTTTGTGCGCAACGCGCGTTTAAATGTGATCAAGAAAGCCGACAAAATTATTTATCCAACGGAGTAACCCATGGAAATAGCAATTGGATTTTTCGCCGCTTTAATGTTTGAAATTGTGACTTTGAAAGTTTTAAGATTTTTTCTTTTTTATACAACTGTATATGAATCAACCTGCCAAGTATTTACCTTATTCGGTAAAGTGGTGGCGATTATCGATGAGCCTGGTTTGCACTTCTTGTGGCCACGCTTAACTTGGCGTGCTTTGATCATAAATTTGATGGGCAAGGTTTACACATTAGATTTAAGAATGGATCAAGTGTACTTACGTAGTCAGCCCGTTAACTCGGAAGAGGGCGCCCCGATGGGTGTTGGTATCTGGTATGAAATGTTTGTAAGCAATCCGATGTCTTATCTTTTCAAAAATACGGATCCAAAAGGATCATTGTCTGCCAACGTTAGCAACGCTGCTGTCAGAACTTTAAGTAACTTGCCTTTAGTGAAACTACTTTCTGATCGGCATGAGCTAAGTCAAAACTTACGCGAAGAAGTGACGCAGAAATCGCAAGAGTGGGGCTATAAGCTAGGATCAGTTTACATTCGTAAAGTACATTTCCGCGACGGTAATATGATTAGGGAAATTGAAAGTAAAGTTGTAAATCGTTTGCGTCAGGTGACTAGCTCGATCAAGCAAGACGGTGAAAATCAAGTAAACATTATTACCAATTCGGCTCAAAGAACCGCGTCGGTAGAGTTTGCAAAGGCCTCGGCTATTCGGCCTAGAATTTTAGGACAGGCGCTGCAGGATATTTCTAAAGATAAAGAAGTCGCCGAAGCTTTGTTTTCGACATTAGAATTCGAAAAAATGGCCGAGAACGCAGGTGAGCTTGTGCTTCTACCCAAATCGGGCGGCTTTTTGCCTGAACTCATCAGTGCACAAAAGCCTAATTAGTTAAAGCATTCCCAAACACGTTCCGAATGGAACGTGCAATAATCCAAGATGAATTGATGAAATGCATAGAGTTCATTTTCGTAATTAATCTGAGTTTCAAATAGTAATTGCTGATCTTGAAATAATTCGTTTACCGTAATGCGGCCTTGTGAAAACAGGGCCTCGGTGTCGGCATATAGCGTATTTAGTTTTTTAAGATTAGACGCACTTTGGTTAAGCTGAGTTGTCAGTTTAGCTAACTGATCTTCCTTGATTTGAACACGTGTTTCCCAATCGCGAATCAAACGGGTTTTCTCCGTCTGCCAGTATTGAAACTCCCGATATGAATTCAAATTATCTAAACTGCGATTATAGTTGTCCCAAAGAGGCCAAGAAACGGTCAGTGATACATCCCACTCTTGCGATTGATTGTCGTCTTGCTTTGTTTGATAGGCGCGACCAGATAAATCAATCGATGGGAAGTATGCGCGACGACTGGATTCAAGTTGGCTTTCGTAAGAAAGCGATTTTAGATCCAATATTTTGATGTCGACAAATTCACTGGGTTGTTTTGCCTTTTTGACTTTGTTAATCGCATTGGCAAAAGGCCATTCACGTTTAAAGTCACTTAGTTGATATTTTAGAATTTCAACTTCACTATCGGCTAGCTCGCGCTCGGTAGAAATACGCTGAGAACTTAGGTTGGTTAAATCGATATCGACTTTTTCTACTTGCTGACGTGGTAAGTTGCCACGATCGTAGCGCTGTTGGGCTACTTTAAGTGCCTTGCGCTTTAAATTTTCAATTTCAAGGTACAAAGACAACTTTCGCTGTAGAAGAGTATTTTTAAACAAACTCGTTAGAAAACGATTTTCAATTTCGATTTTCTTTTGGCGATGTTCTAGTTTTTCTACGTCATAGGCGGAACTGCGACTGAGGTAATTATAGTGGCTACGACCAAACTGGAATAGATTCACCTGGGCTGACAAACCGTACTGGTGATTTTTAAATGTCGTGTTTTCTTTACTGAAGAATGACGTATGAAATAGATCAATCTTAGGGACCAAATACAGCTTAGCTTGCTGAGCCTGTTCCGCTACTATTTCAAGTTTTTGATCGGAATACGCATACTCTGGATCTTTCGGTAGTAAGGAATCTAGTCGCGATTTCCATTGCTCCTTAGGCAGAACGCTAGCTTCTTTTTTAGCGGCAAATGAAACTAATGATAAAACTAAAAAAAGGAGAATGATTTTCATGCTTTCTTTTCTTTCCACTCATAGTAAAAACATTGAAGAGTTGGGACAAAGTATAAAGTAAATAGCATTGAAACCCATAGGCCGCCAGATACGCTGATGCCAAGCGGTTGCAGGATCTTACCACCTGATCCAAAGCCAAAAGCAATAGGCATCATACCGATGACCGTCGTGAGCGAGGTCATTAATATAGGACGCAAGCGAATTCGAGCCGCCTTCATAGCGGATTCTTTTGCTGATAGACCCTCGCCTTTTAGCTGCTTGATGAAGTCTACCAAGATGATGGAATTTGCTACAGAGATACCGTTTAGTAGAATCACTCCAAGGGCGGAATTCAAAGAAAGCTCACTTTGGAAAATCGTCAGTGCCAGTATCGTTCCCATAATACCGAACGGGATCGCTAGTAGAATTAAGAATGCATCAATCCAGCTTCCGAATAGCAGTACCATAAGGATAAAAATCATCGCGATCGAAATCAGAACTGCAGTTAATAACTGGTCGATAGAATCGGTAATTTCTTTTTCAGAGTCTTGGATTTCAATTTTAGTCGTCGCCAGGTCTTTACTGTGCCGTTCGCTAAAGTCTTTAACAAAGGCTTTGGCTTTTTCCTTAGCTTTTTCTTTGTCTTTTGGGTCTTCGGTGCGACCGCTAATCGATACTATGTCTTTGCCATCTAGACGATAGAAGCCCTTGGGTTCATCTACGAATTCAAAATTACCAACGGCAGATAAGGGGACAACATGTTGATTTTGGTAATAAGGCATCGATTTTAAAGACTCTAAGCTCTGGGTGTATTTTTTAGGAAATTGAACACTGATGTTAATCGATTTATCGGTCACTGGATCTTTTACGTACATTAAATATCGGGGTTGGCCAGATAGAAACGTAAAGGACGAAATCGCACTAGGTTCATATTGTGGTCGGTATGTGCGGATATTCAAAGCGTAGTTCTTTGTGATATCTGGGAAAATGCGCGTGCGAGGAAAAATATCCTGGTCTTCCAGTTCTTGCAGGAACAACTCGGCAATTTCGGCTCGTTTTCTAGTGTCAGAGCCCGTGATGTGCACAACAAATGGCGCTGGGTCTGGAACGACCAATTCCGAAGGATTCCAAGGTTCCGTCATGATTTTTAAATTTGGAGTGTCTGGATATTCTTTTTCAACTTCTTTTTTTAGAAATTCCAAATCTGATTTGTTTTTCAAGCGGACCATCACGTTACCCCAACCATTGCCCATTTGGGAAAACGTATAGTCAATTTTGTCTGCGTATTTTTCACGAAGGTGAGTATCAATGGCCGAAACTCCTTCATCGAAATCTTCTAGCGTCTGCCAATCTTTAGAATTCGTAATGACAATTAACCAATCTGTTTCCGGCTTACCGATTAACTCTTTTGGTAGGCGTGGTAGAAGAACGGTTAGAAAAAGTATGAATACTATGGAAACTGCAACGGAGATCGAGAGCACTAGTTTTTTATTACGAATCAAAACGCCTAGGGTGCGTTCGTAGAAGTTTTCTAATTTAACAAGAGCAGGCTCGATCGGTGAATGGCCTTCACTGGCAAACCAGGCTGAAAAATGAAGTCGGACGGTCGGAACTAAAATAAGTGCTACAATAGCTGATAAACCATGGGAAAAGATAACCGTTTTGGCTAAATCACCGAGCAGCGAGTTTGTTAAGCCCGTTGTGAAAATAATTGGGAAGAAAACAATCAATGATGCCAGCGTGGCGACTAGAATCGGCTGGTAGACTTCAGAAACGGCGCCGACGATTACGTCCAGTTTACTACGATTGGGATACAGTTTTAAATGTCGAAAAATATTTTCGATAACCACAACCGATGCGTCGACATTCATTCCGGCCGACAGCGCTAAACCACCTAATGAAATCAAATTCAAATTCATATCGAAGATTTTCATTAAGATCAGCGCAAGGATGATGCTAAGAGGAATTTCAACTGCGGCCGTAATTACGTTTTTTAAAGAGCCGATGAATAGGAACAGGATTACTACGGCAAGAAACGCCGCTAAGATGACCTCAAAGGCCACGTGATTTACACTGGAATTAATAAATTCTGCCGGATTAACTAAAAACTTGAATTGAATATCTTCAGGCCAAAGTTTCTGATTGTTATTTACGATCGTAATGATCTGCTCGGACATTTCTTTTACATTGGCTCCGGGTTTAGGACCCGCCCATAATATCAAAGCAGATGAGCCAGATGTTCTAAATATATTTCGAGATGTTTCGTTGCTACCCATTCGAATATCGGCAATGTCTTTCAAATAGACAATTCTTTTATGATCAATGTAGAAAGAAAAGTTTTCTAAATCCGTTTTAGTTTTGATCCATGGATCAAAGTAGATTTGTGTGCGACGGTTCTGATATTCAATGCGGCCACCATTAAATTCCCGCATTGCACTTTTCAACACACCTTCTAGGTCAGACGGATGTAATCCAAACGATGAGAGTTTTTCAGGTAAAAACTCAAGGACGATTTCTTTCTTTTGAGGATTGTAGAGATAGGCGCTTTGAACTTCTTTTACAGAAAGTATTTCAGGTTCGAGGGTAGGCTGAATTAAATTGTAGATTTCATCAGGAGATTTTTTATCACTGTAAAAAGCTAGAGCTACGAATGTGCGGTTTTCAGACCACTTGTCTACGTAGTAATTTTCTCGCATCGTTTGAGGGAAGGCGGCACTGGTACCAGCCATGACTTCGCGTACTTTGCTAAGGGCTTGTTCGCCGCCAACGGACCAATCGAAGTCGATTTTGTATGACACATCACCGTAGGAATACTCGGCGGTCAGGGTGTTGATCTTAAGTTCCAGCGCGCGTAACTGGGATTCTAATCGATAGCCATAGTCTTGATAAAAATCTCGTGGCGACATCGAATAAAGTGGAATAGAAACACGAACAGTAACTTTCGAAGAGTTAGGAAACAAGGAAATGGGCAGCTGCGTGCCTGAATATAAGCCTACGCAAAATAAGATAAATAAAATTAAATAAACCCGAAGCGGATTTTGAAACAAGAACTTCATTAGTTCGTAGATTCCGCTTTCGTAACTTCGTCGCCGTCTTTAATATGTTTTGCGGTTTTTGAAATAAACTCGTCGCCTTCTTTTAGGCCGCTCAAGATTTCAATTTGATCTTCAACGCGCTCGCCAGTCGTAACTTCAACAAATACGACTTTACCGTCCTGGTATTTGCGCAAGAAAACTTTCTGACCTTTACGAATCAAGTTAGACTCACTGACCAAAATCATTTTTTTAACAGAAGATACGTATTCGACGGAGCCTTGCAGTCCGGCAGTGACTACTTGCTTTGAATCTGCAAACGAAAACAAAGCCATTGAAGTTAGTGAGCTTGCGTCCGGGGTTGGTGATAGGCCCAAAAGTTTTACTGGATATTTTGAGCTGGCATGGAATTCAGCCGGGCCACCAATTTTCAAAGACGCGATATCTTTTGCCGGAACTTGCACTTCAACCACAAGCGATTTTGGATCTGTGATGGTGATGATGTGAGTTCCTTTTTCAACTTGAGAGCCTTCAAAAAAACGCATGTCAGTGATTCGACCCGCGATCGGTGAACGGATAGGCAGTGGCTTATATTGATAAACTGGATCTGGATTTTCAATGTAGCCGATCACTTCATTTTTGCTAACCGAATAACCCAATTGTTTTTTTAAGCGAGTTACGACACCAGAATTTTCAGCAAGTATTAGGGATTGTTTTTGGCTACGAACGGTTCCAGGGAAAACTAATTTTTTTTGAACGTCTTTGAGTTTGATTGGTTCAGTGAAAACTTCAGGTTTTTTCACAGTCGCCATCACATTTAGAGAAATTAGAACCAAAAGCATTTTAAGCATAAAAACCACCGATATAGGGTTCGGTAAATTTTTAATCGAATTACGCCAAAAAATCAGTGATTAATTAGCCTTTTAGAAATTATTTCCAGGAGAAGGACGTCATCATCTGGTTACATTCTGAAACTGTCGAGCGGAACTTAGAGATTTCATCAAGGCAGGTAAGAATTACGATCTTTTTATTCTTATGCAGAACGAGCTGGCGTATTTGCTGGCTTTTGGCACGATGAACAAGATCTATTAACAACGCATCACCGCCGCCTAAGTGCATGTTCTTTGTGGTTAGGATTTCAAAACCATACTGAGGGTATTCGCGCATCCATTTTTTAGCGTACACTTCTAAATTCTTCTGCTGACCAAGTTCGTCTTTACGCACAGTCAATTGAGCTGTCTGATTATTCACGGGTGCGAAACGAAATGTTTGAAAGATAGATGTCTTTTCATCAGGGACAGGTGTCCATTTCAGATTTGTCGTTTTTAATCTAAAACCGTGTGGTTCAAGAAAACGACCTTCTTCTGGATCAGTCATCAATGAAGTCCCACTGACCGGAAATGGAGCTGACCAAGACGTTAGGGTAATCAGGCAAATTAAAACTATTGTTTTCATTTTGTGATACATAAAACAATTATCTCCGTCTTACAATTTTTTTGCAAGGCTGGGTGGGGTTTCTAGGAATAACTTTGCGTTCTATGCGACGTAAGCCCTGAACCAAAGTCGTATAAACGTATAAGTTCTCAACCACAGGAGAGCGTTGCAATTCCATGACTGGTCCAGGAAATGAAAAAACTTCACTTTCACAAAGGTTTTTCAGAGAAAACGTTTTGATTTTGGATGCCTCTAAAAATTCTAGGTCACCCGTTTTTGGATCTACAGAAAAGGACTGCGCTTCTTTTTTCAGTTCGGGCCATATAGTTTGTTTTTGATCGTTTTCAATCAGGCGTACCCACTTTTTATAGCCGGTATCTTCGGCAATGAGGACCTGATTGCCTTCCGTAACACCGATTTCGGTGACTTTATTGCTGGTTTTGTAAATCAGCTTCTCACTCTTGTTGGCTAAGTTTTTTAAAAAGACTTTATAGGTACCAGTTTCAAGGCGAACAAATACAATTTTTGGATCAATGTGTTTGAGCGGAGCAATAGCCAGTTCCTCAAAATCATTTTCAGTAATGCGTTCGATTTCGTCATTACGCAAATCGAACGAATAAACCTCAAGTTCATCGATCGGTTTAGTGACTTCTGTAAGTAGCGGAAGATGTTCTTTGCGTTTATCGGTGCTTGATAAATAAATTAGAAAATCGGGCCGCAAAAAATGCGGTTCTTTTAAATTGCCATCTTGAAACGTGACTTGTTTGCGAAATCCGGTGTTCAAATCTTCAACATATAACTGAGGTTGTGAGTTGAATCGTTTTTCTTGGCAAATATATAGAATTTGATCTCCTCGATAGGAAAATTGAGGATTAAAACACTCGATATCCGAAATGCCAGAATCTTTTCCAGTAGAAATGGTAACTGTCGTAGGAGTCAATGTGGGCTTCGGTTTGCTGGTGCTACAATTTGCAAGCACCAGCAAGGTGGTCGCGCCCAACAGTAATTTCGGAAAATGTATGAACATAGAATTCATAATAGCAAATCTAGCCACTAAATCATCAAATCGTCGTGGGGTTAGACCTCAATCTAGAGGTCCCACTTTTTTAGGAGTTTTTTCGTCAAGGAACTTTGAGAAAATTTCCCAACTTCATTTAATGCGATCCACTTCAGAACTTCAGTTTCTGCTGATTTTTTGTCTAGACGCGGCTTTTTTGATACTACGTATATTATGTGATCTGTCACGGAATGAGTGAAGTCATATTTCATTGGTTTTTTAGTGATTTTTTGAATCTCGCCGGGAATCATCCACATTCGGCTTAGGACTGGGATCTCTAAATTTTTAGTAAATAGGATCTGCATTTTATTCTGAACGATATCCGGGCTGTACAACCAAAGAGATTTTTCTTTTTTAGGTTTCTTAAGTGGTAGAGACGCAATTTGGCCAGTCTTTAAGGCTACGCAACGTGTGCGCCATGGACATAAACCACATATCGGTTTTTCTTTGGAACACACGGTAGCACCTAGTTCCATGAGCCCTTGGTTCACCATACTTGGATCAGCATATTGAACTAAGTCGTCCGCAATGACTTGAAGTTTGTCTTTTTCTTTTGTTTTCCAAAACTCAAGCGCTAGTCCCCAGCGACGGCTTAGTACGCGAATAACGTTGCCATCAACGACGCCAGCGCGATCGCCAAACGCGATGCTTGTTACAGCGCGAGCGGTGTAAGGTCCAAGCCCAGGAAACTCGATTAATTTTTGATAGGTTGTCGGGAATGGTCCTTGGCGCAGGGCTTTCGCGGACTTATGTAGATTGCGAGCGCGACTATAATAGCCCAGACCGCTCCACATTTCTAAAACGTCTTCAATCGGCGCATCGGCCAGTGATTCTAATGTTGGGAAGCGGTTAATGAATCGATCGAAGTAGGGCATAACGGCGGCAACAGTCGTTTGCTGGAGCATGACCTCAGAGATCCAGATAAAGTAGGGGTTCTTGGATTCACGCCATGGTAACTTGCGCTGATTAGCTTCATACCATTGAGCCAACGCCAGTGAGTCTTTTTGGATTTGTGCTGAATACTTAGTGCCTGATGCGTTCATGTTGTGCCTAGTATTCAATAGCGAAATTTGTACAAAAGTAAAGTTGAAAAGCTAGTTTTGTTAAGGAAAATTATTCCCGGTGGTTCGCTGATAGTCTTGTAATTTAGGTAATTTACACCATTTAACAAAATGAAAAAAATCGCCGGTTTCTGATGCCTGGGTAAATACTCTATTAAATGGGTGACAATCGATTTTTTCTCACATACCTACTGTCCATCAACATAATAAAAACGAATAAACGGAGGACTCATGTCTTTAAATACAATCGTTAAATTGGCTATGTCTTTAACTCTAGCAGCATCTGTATCTTTTGCTGATCTATTAACTAAAGAGCTTTCTGGTAAAGAAAACTCAGGTGTTAAATTGTCAAAAGCAGCATCTGTAAAAGTGGATCAATACAATGTTAACTTAACTCAAGTAGGTGCGGGCTTAAGAACTAAAAAAGTTCTAGTAGCTAATGTAAAAGTTTACACGGCTGAAGTGTTTGTTTCTGAGCCTCAAGTTGTAGTTAAGAAAGATGCTGAATTATTATCTTCAGTAGCTTCTGCTAAAACAGCTGTTGTTCAATTAACTTTCTTACGTGATGTTGAAGCTGATAAAGTTCAAGTTTCATTTCGTGATGCTTTAGTTGCTAACAATATCGATATCAACTCTGCTGAAGTTACTAAATTGTTCTCATTCATGGTTGCTGGCGGTGAAGCTAAAAACGGCAAAACTATGACTTTTGTAACTAACAAAAACCCTGATGGCACTGAAACTCTTTATTTCGAAGATACAAACGGCACTGTTAATTCAGTAGTTGGCAAAGACCTTACTAAGAACATCTTCTCTATGTGGTTAGGTGTTCCAGCTGACGATGGTTTGAAAAAATTAAAAGAAGAATTATTGAAGTAATATTTACCTTAAGGAGAATTGAAAATGAAATTATTAGTATTAGTAATCGCATTAGTATCATTGGCAGCGTGTGACAAAGTTCACAACTTGATCGACGTTCCAAATAAAATGGACGATTTGAACAAAAAAATGGATCACATGACTTCGGGCATGGATACTACAAATAGCAAAATGGACCAAATGGTTGGTGGCATGGATTCAACTGTTGTTGGTATCAATGACCAACGTGTGTTCCTTCCAGTTAAAGAATTAATGGATGAAGCTAACTACGAAAAATTAAGCCCAATCCCGTCTCAGTTAATGCCTTTCGGTAAAAAATTGGCTGAAGCTATTTCAGTGAGTGATTTAGCTGAACTTGTTTATTTATGGCAAAAAGAGATTCGTGAAGTGAATCCAATGAAACAAGTGGATAAAGAGGGCAACGAGATCGCCTACACTGATGCAGAAATTAACCGTATCAACAAAATTAAGTTGGGTCGCACATTGGCGATGCAAACTGTTTGTGGTTTCTTGTCTGACGAAAAAGTAAATGCTTTGATCGAAATGCACATCGAAAATCATTCACGTTATGAAGATACTGCTTACGAAATTTTAATGTTCCGTGCTCAATTTATCAGAGACGTTTTATTGAAAGAAAGCTTATTGTCTCAACCACTTTCAACTGTTGGTAAAATCCACCAAGCTGTAGCGTACACTCAGCAATTAGACTTTATCGCTCGTTTGCCTTTCGCAGATAAAGTTGGTTACAAAGTTTCTGGCTTCTTGCCTCCAATGGATAGCTCTATTGAAGAAAAACTAGATGCTAAAATGATGTTGCCTCTATTAAAGAAAATCGAACTTTCGGCTAAACAAGACTTCAAAATGGAATTGCAAAACTTCAAAGTGTCTAACTCTCCAGAGAAGAACGCTAAGAACCAACAAATCCAAACTGACATCTACAACAAAGCGATGGAACAGTTAAACATCGGCCTACAATACTGGGAAGCCAACACTCCTAAGTAGTCATTAGTCCCAAAAAGACCAAAACACCAAAACCCAAGGCCAAAAACCTTGGGTTTTTTTTGAGTCAGCTGCTAGGTTTTTGCAATGCTACGCATGACAAAAACCTAGCAGCTGACTCTTCTTCCCTTGTCCAAAGTCTGGACAGTTGGGAATTTAGTATAGTATCCGAAGTCTAAAGTGTTTACCAAATTGTAAATTATTGTGTTTACCGTTTACAAAATATGCCTATTTCTCTATCACTTAGTTGGTTAATATAGGTTCAATCAGAGGTATGTGATGAAAACACTATTTAGAGTATTTTTAATGGTTTCGGCGATCGTAGCCATGGGTTGCCAGCCAAATGAGAAAGTAATCGAAAAAACGATTGAAAAGCCAGTCACTGACGAGAAGGTCGTAAAGGTCGACGAGACAATGACAGATGCAGAACTAGCGGATTCAGGTGAACAGCTATTAACGTTCCATACATTTCCTCTTGCTGAAAAAGCATTCCAAATGGCATTGATTAAAAATCCTGAAAACTTGAAAGCTCAGTTTTATACGGAAGGTTTTTTAAAGGTGTATACTGTCTACAAAGGGATCTTAACTCGTATTAAGCCGTTTGTTCGTAAACAAGGTAAACTAAAAGAACTAGAGAGAATCATTAACAGCATTCCCAACGTTCCAGCTCGTAAGTATTTCCTAGATGGTGCTGAAGACATCAAAACGGTTTCGGACCTTCAAAACTTCTTTTTTGAACATCAGCAAAACTGGAATGGTTTTAGAAAATGGTTGATTAAGAATTACGATAAATCGTTAACTTTGAATTTGGATCCTTTGTTTTTGCTTATCAATACTGGAATCGAAGCTAAATATTCGTGCGAGATGATCGATGAAGAATCTGGCAAAGCCATCTGTAACTACAATAACGTGTTCCAAAAGAAGTTAGGGCCAGCAGACTTGATGGGCCTTCGTCAAATGGTGGGCGGAATGGTTTTATACTTCTCGTTCTTCACATCATATAACTTAGAAGGATTCGACAAATTATCGGCGCTAGATCCAGATGGTAAGCTTAGTTCTAAGCAAAGTTATCAGTACCTAGTGGATGTAAATTCTAACATTTTTACATTAAGACAAAAGAATCTACTCCGCGAGACAATTTCTATCGGTTCTGATTTCTTGGAGTCTGCAAAATACGCGATCAAATACCAACAGCAGTTGTGCCCTAAAGGCCCGCAAGTGACTCGTCAACGTGCGGGTTATTTATTCCATGATGGTATTTGCGTAGTTGCAGACAACGAAGTTGATCGCAGTCTTAAAATGCTTGAGCAGGTTCTATCTGGCCCAGTGAAAACGACGATGATGAACCGTTACGGGCAGAATGTAGAAACCAATGTTGATTTCCTAAGCTGGTTTAGAAATCCAACTACGGATCTAAAAACGATTGGTCCAGCAGAGTATGATTCTTGTGGGCGCGTATCAAAGATTGCGGATCGCACTCTGGGTGGAATCTTTAAAGATAAAAATGCTGAAGATTTCGTTCTTGATCCAAGAGCAGGTAGAAGTCTTTGTGTGAACTCGTATGAGTTAAATTTGCCAGTAACTATTAACCAACACGCGCAATAAAAAAGAGAGACTAAACGTGGTCATTCACCCTAAAACTCTTTTTTTAACCGCAAGCGCTATAAGCTCGATAGCTTTTAGCCAAGCACAGATGGAATCATCGATTTCCAAATTTGAATTGGACTCATGCAATTCAAAAGTAGAGAAGTGTATTTCCGTTCGCGCCGATACTGCCGAAAGCGGTTCAACGACGCCGAATATGTTGCTGAGGAATGTTTCGGTTACGATTACTAATAAAAAAACTAAAAAAGAAGACGTCTACAGTAAGTCGACGGGATTTTATGATATTAAAAACCAACGTATTATCATATCTGAATTCACTAAGGAAAAAGTTTTGAAAGAAACGGTATTCCTGATCAGTGAAGTCGATGTACGTAATATGGAGATGAAGTAATGAAAAAATGGATTTTTTTACTACTTATTTTCGTTGTTGCCTGCGGTGGGAATCGGGAAACGATCCAAGTCACCGAAACGGCTCAGCCAAAGGCGCCGACAGGACCGGTCAGTGAAGCGGGCGGTGCCGACGTGGGCGGAGGCAATGCGATTCAAGGTAAGATGATTGAAGAATATCAGGTAGATGTTGCTGAAATTCTTGAGTACCAAGAAACTATGCTGCCGATCATTAAAACATTGCAGATAGAGTTTCCAGATTTAGCTGCAGACTTCTTGCACATCGCACGTGCGCGTAAGTGGTATATAGTGCCGGTAGACTTGAAATCGTTAGATGCCTTAAAAATTGGTATTCCGTTGGAAATTCAAACGGAACAAGTGGCACTTCATACGCCAGAGAAGATCTTTATTGATCGTCGTCGCTGGGAAGGTATGTCGTCGTCTTCAAAATCATACTTGATTCTGCACGAAATCGTCATGGGTATTAAGTGGATAGATAAACATGAAGGTCTGGATAAATGTTTAGCTCGTGCCAAGAAAGTACTTGTACTCAATGAATTCGTTGAAAATGAAAACTATAAAGACGAGGTTCGCTCGTGCTACAAAACGTACCCGCGATATTTCATAAATCCTACGAAGTTCAAATTCACTCCGGATGATTACGAAAGTATCCGTAGTCTAGTGACTCAATTAGGTAAGAACCTATCGTCGACAGATTGGGAAGAACTGAAGCTTTGGTTTAAATCTAGAGACTTCCGCAAATACGATTAGAATTCAAAGAAATCTATATTCATACAACGTACCGTTTCCGAAGGAGACGGTGCCACATCTGTCAGGATATTCTGTACTAGTTGTGGTAATTCTTGGCGAATTTTTTCAGCCAATGATTCAGATAAAACCATAGGAACAGTTGCAAAGAAATTTTTCTCGTCGGGAATGGTCATATGCTGATAGCCACGCACGCGCCAGTTCAAATGATGGCGGGTAACGATCGGTGATCCTGCGGCTAGGTGAGTAATGGCGGGGCCCATTTTTAATTTACCTTTATCCCTACGGCATAGATTCGTTTCGATCAGAAACTGCATCACCTTGATAATTTGATTTTTAGGGACATTCAACCGCTGCGAAATTTCGTCGGCATCGTTATAAGAGTCGATATCAGAAAGCAAGCGAGTGGCTTGATAGAGCCAACTAGAATAGTAAATGCCTTTGTCGGTTTCGTTGAGCTCGATGTCTTTTTTAATTTTTGATTCAAGCTTCGCCGATTTTTCCTGTGATTTTTTAATTTGTCGCTCCAGCTTTGCGCGCAGCTTGAAACTGCCAGCTTTTTGAAACTCTACCAGAAGTAGAAAGTAGTCCGTTTCGTCTTCATTCAGTCCAAGATAATCACAAAGGTCTGCCGCCATCTCTAAACTGAGGTGCTTTTCCGATTTAAAGACCTGGCTGACCATTGTGGTTGATAAACTGAGCGCTTGGGCGACCCTACGGTATTCGCCGTAGCCTTGTTTGGGCTGTAGGTCCACCCAGGCATTGAAATATTTTTTATAATCGTTAAATGCGAATACAGTGAACGTCTTGGACATAGGAAAATATTACCGAGAGTTTACCTTTTAGTAAATATCTTTGTTAACTATTTACAAATGTAATCTGTTGGTCCCGATCGCCTTTCTGTAAATTCAATCTTGTAAGCGGTACTCAAAAAACAAAACAAATAGAAAGGAGAAACAAATGAAAACACTAATCGTAAAATCACTATTAATCGCAGGTCTAGTTACCCAGATCGCGTGCGAAAACAGCAAGTCTAAAGGTCTAGATGCAGGATCAAAAAAACAAGTCTACGTTACATCTTCGATGTCGTCTGCGGATTTGACTGAATCGGCGGAACAGCTAATCACGCCAACTCAGTTCATGGCAGCAGATAAGGTCTTGGATATGGCTCTGGAAAAAGACCCAAACAATTTTAAAGCGCAGTTCTACAAGCAGTTCTTGAAAAGCTTCATGGTTAACAAAGGTATCGTAGCCCGCGTGAAACCTTTGGTCGCAAAATATGGCAATGTTAAAGAATACGAAAAATCTATCAACGCGCTTCCTGATACACCAGCTTCAAGATTTTTATTAGATGGCAAAGAAGACATCTCTAAGGTTAAAGATGTTCAGTCATATATTTCGGACTACCAAATAGCTTTGAATGATTTTAGAAAATTCTTGATCGAGAATCAAGACAAGCAGTTAACAATCGAAATCAGCTCTACATATTTAGAAAATCTCTTCAAAGATTCTGAAGCCTACGAGTGTACTCAAGTTTCTCCGTCGCAGTATGAGTGTGATGTTAGAAATATCACTAAGCGTAAACTATCAACTCCTGATTTCATGGCTATTAGACAATCGCTGGCAGGTATGATCTTTTTCTTGAATTTCTATACAGCATATAGTTTTGAGGGCCTTGAGATTTTGAATACTCTAGATATCAAAGAAGGTTCAACTCCAGAGCAAATCATCTCTGTTATTAACGAAAAATTGCCAGAGTTTGGTAAATTGCGCACACAAAACTTGTTAAAAGAAACAATGAGCCTTGGTTCAGATTTAGTATCAGCGGGTCGCTGGGCTGTTCAATACCAAAATCAACTGTGCCCAAAAGGTGTAGAAGTAGCCCATCAACGTAAAGGTTTCTTATTCCACAAAGGTATTTGTGTAAAGAATGCGGACGAGACTCTACGTGGCTTAGCGATGTTGGAACAAGTAATGAGCTCGACAATCAAAGTAAAACTTGATGCCACTCTTCCTGAATTCGAACTTGATTACATGGCTTGGTACAAAAATCCAGTTCAAGATTTATTAGCGGTAGTTCCTAAGTCGTTCAACTCATGCGGACAAGCGACAGCACTTAAAGACAACACGGTTGGCGGTATCTTTGTGAACGGTGACGCCGATAAATTATTAGCAAAAGCAAATTGTCCATAATTAAAAAAAAGGCAGCTGCTAGGTTTTTGCAATGCTACGCATGACAAAAACCTAGCAGCTGCCTTTTTTGCGTTAGGTTAGTGGCGTTGAGTTTGGGCTGTTTTTGGCCATAGCTCTTGCCATTGGGTTTCTGGCTGATCATTCATGCCTAATTGTCCCAATGTTTGTTTTGATACCATTACTTTTTCTAGGGCTGTTTCGCTTAGGGCTTTGCCTGCGGCTTCTACTACAGCGTCGGCATCGATGCCGTGGAAGTGGTAGATTTCTTCAGGACGGCCGCATTTTGAGTGTTTGCGAACGGCGCATGATTCCTGTTTTGTGCCTACGATAGAACCCAAGTTATCTAGTAATCCTGGCTCGCCATCGTGAACAGAAACTACGGGAATGCGGTTACCGGCTACTAGGACTAGATCGCTAGTATTCAATTCACCTTTAGTGTTTATATAAAGGTTTGAATTGATGCCTAATTCATTTTTCAAATAATGGTAGTTGTTTTCGTGAGCTTGTTGTCCACATAGCAAATCAGACGATGTCACCATGATGACGTTTGCGTAGATGCCTTTAGACAACAATACTTCAGACGCTTTGATCGCCTCTGTTCCCATAGCGCCCATCGCAAAGATATTAACTACGTTTTCGCCTGGGTTGTAGCCTGCGTAACCTTGGTAGTTAATTAAATAGTAAGCGCCTTTTAAAACTTCCTGACGGATAGTTTCCATCATGTCGGCTTCGGCAATTGTTTCCACTGTGTCTTCTGGAGTTGCGTTCTCTAGCGGGTATTCAGAACGGCATAGCGCCGTTTGATTTGCTTTGAATCGCACTTGTTTTTTCAAGTACGTTACGAAATCTTTTTGTTCCACACCGCGAGTGACCCCACGGATAAGAACGCCGTTACGGCCTTCGTTATCGTTAGTGACGTGGCGACGAACAGATTCACATAAGATCCAATCTAGCTCTTGGCAGAAGAACGGTTCCCATGTGATTTGATTTGGAATTTGGAAATCTGATTTCCATCCGTGCTGCGCGCCTTCTGGTGATAGTGTCACGCCCGATGGAGTACCTACTAGGATGAAACTGCTCTTCCAATATAAATTGTAGAAGTATTGATCCATCGCACGTTTGATGAAAAAATCATAAACCGTCATCAAAGGTAATATTGGAATACCGATCGTATCGCGCATGCGACCGAATGATCCCACGCAGCTCATAACGTTACCTTCTGCGATTTCAAAACGAAGATAACGATCGGTGACTTCTTCGCCCGGAACTAGATCGGGAAGTTTGTTATCTTTAACACCTAGTTCTGCTTCTACGTCCGTCACAACTGGCGCACCAAAGATCTTACCATCCATTGCTGGATTTAAATTTGTACTTGTTCCTACATCCGGAGCCATCGAGATCAGTAACTCGCCTGGAACTTTCCAAGGTTTTTCAGAAGCTGTTAGGGGTTTTTCTTTGCTGTCTAACGCCGTATTAGAAATACGAGTTAACTTAGCCGTCAACTGACCTAGCATCCACTGAGTGTGAGGATAGCTTGTCATTTTAGTATTGATTTCAAGTGATACTGGCAATGGACCATGAGCGCTGATTTGTTTTTCAAACGAAGCTTGGTTTTTTGCTTTTAGTTCATGCTGGGCTTTGATTTGTTTTAGTAATTCATCGCCGCGAGTTTTAAGGAATTTAGCTTCGGCTGTATTGTCATCAAAACGAGCAAACAATGCGGAGCCGGCAATACCTTGTTTTTTTCGAAGCTCCTCAACTTCATCTTCATTTGGTAGGGCGCTGTGATTGCCTGGTGCTGCGGCCATTTTTAATCCCCAACCTTTTAGCGTGTGGGCGATAATGATCGTCGGTTTACGAGTACTTTTCTTAGACGTTAACATGGCTTCGGCTAGCGACAACATATCATGTCCACCGAAATCACGAATAGCTTGATATAAGTCTTCATCGGAAACTGATTCTAAGAACTTCTTCATTTGAGGATGTTCTTTAGAGATACCTTTTTTCAATGCCTTCATGTCTTTAACAAGAAGCAAAGCTTGCAACTCATAGTCTTCTAATTCTTCTTCCAAGAATTTTTTGAATTGATCCCCGCCTGATTTAGTGAACAGTTCTTTACGTTTCGAGCCGTGACGAACTTGAATGACTTCCCAACCGTTTGCTGCCATCGTTCGTTCGATACGATCGGCATCGGTTCCGTCCATAATTTTCTTATTTGAAATACGGTGACCGTCCAGTGATTGACGGTTGTAATCCACAATCCAAGTTAGATTTCCAATTTCACGTTCAGCAAAGTCAGGTACCGCTTCGTACATGCTACCTTCGCGGAATTCAGAATCGCCTGTTAAGGCCCAGAAGTGCGCGTCGGGAACTTCGTAGTTATGTTCACGAGCGTAGCGATATGCAAGAGCCATGTAACCGGCTTGAACGGGTGGAATACCGACAGTGCCGGAAGGAAAAAAGTTGTGATTATCTGAATCGTATGTAGAGTGATACGATTGGAATACAGGCTCGCCATTTTGAGAATACTTACGTAAGCCCATCATTGCTGTGTTCGCGTCTTCTAGGGATAAGCGAGACAAATCTTTATTTAAAAATAAATCCATCAAGTAGTTGTACGAGTGATCTGTTGGGGAGGCGTGAGGTTTATTTGCGATGTGATCAAACCCTGTTTTCACGATCAAATGTAAAGCGCCCATGATATGAAGTGCGCTGGCGGAAGCGGATGCGTGTCCACCAATTTTTGGATCACCTTTAGCTTTGTCTGTGCGGTGATTGGCTTGGTAGATCATCTGAGTTGCTAAATAGTGAGCTCGGGTTGCGATGGTTTCAACAGTCTTTCTATCTGGTAGTTTCATACTTTCACACCTTAGTGATGGTTGTGCACAAATTTTTAGATAAGTGCTCAAAATGATTAAGCTTTAGAACGTTATTTATATCGGAATATCTTTAAAGGAGCTTAGGGGAAAGGGCAAGCCAAAAACCGAGTTTTTGTTCTACGTCGTGTTCTTTAGTGAGTCTGTTCATTCCTAAGCCAATTTACTGCGTCTTGGGCGGTAAACCGTAAAACATAATTAAGGTCGTCCTTAATGTCGATGTTGGTGGGAATCAGTCCCATTAAGCGATACAGACGGGCATGCACTCGAGAGGTATGAACGTATAAGTCTGTAACATTAGGATCCTGTAATGCCACTTGAGTTGCGAGTTTGATTAAACTGATGGATAGACCAGGGGAACTGCCAGGCTGGGCAGTTAGGCGGCCAATTTCGACAGCCGTTCCGCCCAAGTTGTGACGCTGAAAATCTGGAAAATCATATTGTAGAGGCAGGTTCTCGTGCGGCGTGCGGGCGTAGGTAATTCGGATGCCACCATTGAATGTCGGTAAATGTGGATCTAAATCAAGTGGAGTGTCTAGTACCAGTGCGGACCTTAAAGCCAGTGAATGGTCAATCTGCTCTTGGTTTTGAGGCCCTGGCGCTGAAGGGGAGCCTTCGAATTTTTTTAGTCGATCGTAATAAACAGAGCGTACGTGGTCGAAATACGAAGATACGATGTGCTGTAACGTAGATGACGGCGACACCTGCGCCAAATCAACCACCATCAAACGCGACCCATGAGACGAGTCCATTTCAAAAAATTTTACTTTCTTTAAAATAGGTAAAATGATTTGAGGCTTAAGCGTATTCTGATAAAAGCTTATACATTCGGCTGTTTTAGTTTCCACTGCCGAAGCGAACGTATTGGGCGAAATCGGTAAAATTAAAACTGTCGATACTAGCGATAGAGATAAAAACTTTTTCATCCCAATCGGTATTGCAAATTTGGTTTCAAACCAGAACGAAACTATCGATGCTTCAAATAAAAATCCAACATTTGGTAGATAAAAAAAACAAAGCGGTAACACTCTTTGTAAGTCTAAAAAGTCCAATAAAAATAGTTATTTATAGAAGGCATTAAAAACTGTTTTAACACAAGAAACAGATTAGGATTCTAAAATAAAATCCCAACGAATTTTAACTGTGCCATCTGGGTCTACAATCCCTTTTGGCGGGTTTGGAAACGGTGCCGCTGACCGAAATGATTCAATGGCCGCTTCATCTAAATCCTTAACGCCAGAATCGCTAACAAGTTGAACGTTCAACAACACACCTTCTTGGTTTAAAATAATCAGTAGTTTAGTAGTGCGATCTTGGTCGCTCGAAGCAATCGTTCGGCCTTGGCGGAACATCTTAGTCAGTTTGTCGCGAACTTTGGGTTCCCAATGTTGTGAGAGCTGTTTTCGGATACGGTTGAAATACGTATAGTACTTAAATTCTTTCGTGCTCAAAATAGTTTCAACACCGATACTTTTATCTTTTAAGTAGTCTTGTGTCTGGCTAGCTGTAGCAGCGCTAGAGGGCATTCCGCTAGCCATTGTGTTGAAACTTTTTTCGCGAAAACTAGCGGACATGTCCGACATAGGATTAAATTTTTCTAAACGGCGTACAGGTTTATTTTCAGTTTTAGCTTGTTGCTGCTGCTGAGCCGGTTTGTTTGTGGTTGTCTGTTTAGCTTGGGTGTTTTTAAATTCACCTTTTTCCCGAGCTACAGTTTGCTTTAAAACTTTTTGATTGTTTTTACTTAGATAATAATTATCGTCTGGTATTTCATTGTTCAATGCTTTATCGGCTTGATCCACTATCTGACGATTTTTATCTAATTGATCAGCTAATTTTGGGTGCATTTTCGGCGGACTGATATACGAAACCTCAATCGTTTCTTTTTTCGATTTAGTTTCGGGAGAGACGTAAACAGATACGTAAAAAGCGATGTGAATTAAGACTGAAATGAGTAAAAAGAGTGAAAAACGATGCATAATTATTATTCGGCAGAATGTGTGCGTAAATTTAGGTGATTTTTTTTTAAGCACCTCGATCAAAGACGTGCAAAATGAGCTAGGTCGAGAAATCGCGTATTTGACTGAAATCTTCATCGAGTGCAGAATAAATTGATGAAGTTTGATGCGTGGGTTCTTTCGGATAAAGGACGAAGACGTGATTCCAATCAGGACTCAGTTTTAGTTAATCCCGAAATAGGTCTTTTTATAGTTGCGGACGGCATGGGAGGCCACTCTGGCGGGGAAGTGGCGTCATCGCTTGCTGTTTCAGCTGCCGAAGAAGTGTTTAAAGATCCTGAATCAAAAAATCGTGCCCCTAGGGAAATGATAGCGCGAGCATACGAACAAGCTTCACACCAAATTTACGATAAAGCGGCAAAAGAAAACCCTGAATTAGCAGGTATGGGCACGACCATGGTCATGTGCTACATCCGGAAAAATCATATTTATATAGGTAACGTAGGGGATTCGCGTTGTTATTTATTTAAAAAGCCGCACTTATGGCAAGTTACGGAAGATCATTCTTTAATTAACGAACAAATCCGCGCCGGTGTTTTGTCAGAACAGCAAGCGTCGCAGTTAATTGGACGTAACGTAATCACGCGCAGTGTAGGTTACGAGCGTGAAGTCGATCCAGATATTTTTGAACGAGAAATTTTCTCGGGTGAAACCTATTTATTATGCTCGGATGGTTTATCCAGTCTTGTCACTGATCCACGCATATCTGAAATCATGGAGCAAAATGCCCCGGTAGATGCTTTGAAAGCCTGTGTAGAAGAGGCTTTAAAGAATGGTGGCGATGACAATGTCAGCGTTTTAATTCTTCATTTCGAATAGGAAAACAATTGAGTAAGAAAAGTTTCACATTTTTTGTCATTTCCAATACTGATGGGCAAACTAATAAGTTTGTTTTATCGGGTACGCGACTAAAAATAGTAGCTCTGATTGGCTCTGTGGTTGTGCTAATTTTGCTAACGGGAATTATTGATTATTTTGGGTTGCTGGTTCAGGCCATTGAAAACAGAAAACTAAAAGCCGAAAATGCACAATTACTTAAGCAATTCCAAATTGTCGAAACAAAAGTAAGTTCACTTGAGAACAGTTTGGAACGCGTAAAATCATTTACAACTAAGTTGAAATTAATAACTAACGTAGATGCGGAAGACCGCATTACTAAACTGACTATGGGTAACAAACCATCCAACGCGCCGACTTTTGAAGAAGAGTACGAACCCATGGATCAAAGGGCCAGCAATCAAACTTTGGTGGCTGAAGATAAGCTATTTGCTCCTATTAAAAAAGAAAACGAAAAGCAGGGTGAGCTAACTCTACAACCATCAGAAAAAGATTACGTGTCGTTAGTTGTGCGTATTGATCGCGCAGTTAAAGAGACTCAATTGAAGGAACAAAGCGTAATTGAGTTATGGGAAGGCTTATCGGAGCGACAGAGTTTGCTGAACGCGATTCCGAATATTAAGCCCGCACGTGGTTGGTTAACGAGTAACTTCGGTTATCGTATGAATCCATTTACGGGTAAAAATACGATGCATGCCGGTCTAGATATCGCGGCGTCGCCGGGTTCACCGGTCTACGCGCCAGCAGATGGGATTGTAATTTTCGCATCTTATGATGAAAGTTACGGGAAATTAGTCAGTATCGATCATGGTTATGGGGTAACGACACGTTTTGCCCATAACTCGCAAATCTACGTTCATGTCGGCCAGCGAGTTAACAAATGGGATGTAATTTCGGCAGTGGGCAACACGGGCCGTTCAACGGGGCCTCACTTACATTATGAAGTCCGCATCAACAGTATTCCCGTCGATCCAATCAATTTTGTGCTAGACGAGTAGTCCAACGAATATTCGTTTATTCCGCAATCATCATTGACGATACGCATTTTGTATCTACACCATAAGAATAAAATGGAACGCTTGAAGAACGAGAGAGTGCTTTTGTATCGGGATTATAGTTCAACTTTTCAATTGAGTAGTTCACAACGGTCGTAGCGTTTGAAATCGCAGTTGCCACAAATAGAGTCCGATCATCTGGATTATAAACCATGGATGATATTCCATATAAAAGGTAACCAGCCGCAACGTAGGTGTTGGCATCATAAATTTTAGTAGCGTTCGAAATTACGTTTGTGGAATCGTTAAAATCATAAACGTATATGGAATTCAAATTCGCATTTAAACTATTTCCAGCGTAGGCGATAAGTATCTGGCTATATGACGGAATAAACTGAATAGCTACTGGATAGGCATTCGCATCTGGCGCCGCCTGCGCCGCTAAGCAATCTGCAGCTGTTGAATAGCCGTTCGGTGAAATCACGCCCCAACGATTGTTCGATGCGGCCGCATTGGTATATATAATTTTGCCGCTTGTTGTAACAGCCACATTGTTGATATTTGCGTTGGTAGCGCCGCACGTAGCACCCAGCGCAGTACCCACATAGGGTGTACCCATGCGAATGCCTTGACTAGTTAATTTTTCGATACCTGCAGTTTTAGCAATTAAAAAACCACCATCTGATGTTTTCACGATACCTTTAACTGCGGCACTTAATGCAGTTGTATTCGACGAGAAAATTGTACGTGTAGGATTTGCTGATTTGGGTAGTTTTTCGATGCGACGACCAGAGGCATTTTCAACAAGTATCATTAAATTTGAAGAATCAACGTCAACCAATCCCACTGGCGAGTCTCCAGGGTTGGCGGGTAGACTAAAATAGTCGGCGATGCTCAGTTCTTTTTGACCCGTGGTTAGGTTTAAACGGTAAGTTTGGTTCGCTGCCGTCGCCGTTGTAAATGTTGTATTCGTTCCCGAGTAGCATGCGCCAGTGGAAACGTATAGATGTTTTGGAACTACAGTTGAAACTGGCTCAACGACGGGAGTTTCTTCTTTCTTTTTTTCGTTGCATGCAGTCAGTATCAAAATGAAAAACAAAAAAAATTTACCGAGTTTCATGTGTACCTCACATAAGTTATCGGTAAACAACCATTTGATCTTTAAAAAATCTTTACAACGTATCGTTGTGAGACACTGACGAGTCTAGGGACTCGTCAGATTCGGACATTAGACTAACACCGCGATGACTAATCGATCGCGTTCAATGAAGGAAGTGGACATTTTAATTCTGAACGCTTTTGGTTCATTAATTTGCCGAAATCATCAAGACTTAGAGATTTCGGTGTCGCTTTCGATTTCATTTTATCGTAGCGCTCTTGAATTAACGATTTAACTTTTGAGTTAAATGTTTTTCCACCACGGCAGAATGTGATGATCTGATCGCTTGTATCATTTACGTAAGGATCAATCATGTCACACATGAACTGAGCTGAACCCAAATAGTCTTTAGACGCTTTATATTTTAAATACGCTTCTTGTAGTTGCTGGCAAGCTACTTCGTACTGGCGTGAGCCTTTGGGTAGAGTCTTAACGTTGATGTTTTCAAGACGGCTTAGTGTATTTAAATCTTTCATCATCGCTTTGTCTTGATCTGCCCAGTTCCAAGATTTTTTAGGATCTGGTTGTGCCTGATTTGGATTGCTGATTTGTAAAGAGCCTTTTTGTAAAAGCTTAACGAAATCAGTGAAGCGACTTAACGATACTCGGTGCATATCCATGTTGTTATCAAGCCACGCATACACAGGAGACTTAGATGTGGAAATACCGAATAGAGTGTTTGAACGGAACAAGCTTGCTTTTAATTCTTGAGAACGTTGATCAAGTTCGCTACGGATGTAAACAGCGTCTGGGCGAGCCATTTCGCGTAGAACTTTGATCACGCGATCCATTGAACCTTTTTCTGACTTAAGCTTTTTGTACTGAGCATTCCAAACTTTGTACTCATCGCTTTGAGTTAACAAATTTTCGATTTCCTTAATTTCTTTGTTAACGATTTTATCAGAGTAAACGATGATTTCGTACATACGTTTCATCCAAGTTTTCGTTTCTTCAGCGCAAAGTGGAGTTGCTTTAGCTGCTTCTACGATATCATCGCCAAGAGCTTTGCCAACTAGGATGCCAAGACGATTTCTTGATTTAGTAAACGCCAAATATAACTCATCAGATTCAGTTTGGACTTGCGGGTCCACTATGCCAGTGCCGGTAATTGATGTTGTACTGCTGCTGGTAGTGTTCAGCTTGCTAGCTTCGACTGCTGTTTCCAAGATACGTAACGTACTTGCAGGGAAAGTCTCTGCATCTTTGCTTTTCTTAACCAATGAAGAACCTACTAAGCAGATACGTTCTTTGTCATCTTCGGCAGCTTTGATTTTAGCATTGTAGAAGTTCATATTGTATTTATCCTCTACAATCTTAGCTTCTAAATCCGTGATGATCTTTTCCGTTTGATATTTATACTGCATCAAAGGAAGTAGGTTTGAAGATGGGTTTGTGTAACGAGCGCGGTAGGCTTCGATATTTTTAAACAAATTATCTTTGATATCCGTTAAACGACCTTCCTCGCCTAATTGTAAGAAATCGATTTTTTGCCTTACTTTCACGAATTGACACGTGTTTTGTAAAATTGCTTTTCTAACTTCTGGATTGTTTAGATCAAGAGAGTTAGCGCGTGCGTACTGGTCAAATCCCTTAATTGCTGTCGTAGCGTATACACCACCCATTAGGGCTACTTTTGTTGCGATACCAATGGCTGGGTTAGCTGCGGCTAACACAAGACCGATAGGTGCTAAGTTATTTAGGATATCATTTACTGCTAAAAGTGCCGTACCTAAACTTGACTTTGAAGGTCCGCAGTTTTTGTTCAATAGTTTGTTGTTAGACAAATTGTTGGCAATGTTAGTCACGCCAGACACCGCGTCTGTAATAATACGCTCAACATCACGCGTGCTAGCTGTTGCTGCTAAATTTGGATCAGCTTGAATTTGTTGTAACTGAGTTACTAGGTTTCTGATTTTTTCAGAATCAGAATAGAAATCTGTGTATTGATTATTTTGCTGTTGCTGACACTCAGGGTTCACGCGCATCGAAGAGGTCAATGCATCAAGGGCTCTGAAAATTGAATCGTAAGGATTTGATTCAAACAATGGGCAGTAAAATTCGTTTGGAACTTGGGCTACTTGAATTTGCGTGTTTGTTCCCGTGCTTGGGAAAATAGGATTGAAAGACGAACCTGAACCGCCAATTGGAATTGTTCCCGGTAAGCTTGGTAGGGATGGAATGCCTGGGATATTTGGTAAACCAGGAATATTAGGATTCGTTGGATCACCCGGTAATTGTGGATCGCCAGGTAAAGACGGTAGTGGGTTTGTTGGATCAGTTGGGTTTGTAACTACGATTGGAAACAAATTATCATCAGGTCCGCCCGTTGTTGGTGTTTTCTGTGCTTGCACAGAACTAACAATCAACAAATTCACCATGATGATCGATACAAATTTATTCATATTCAATTTCAAACGCCACCTCACCGTTACGCCCGTAAGATATTGAGCCCACTGTCGTTTACCATTTTTGGCTAGGTAACGCTTTACTATATTTTGCCTAAAGAAAAAAATACAAAAAGTGACATACCACTTTTCGCTACTGTCTTTTTTTCATTGTCTCGGTTTGGGAATTTCATTTTTAGGTCCTATACAACGCGGTAGTAGCGTTGAGCTTTGGCCGAGTTATTGAAGTATATCTTAGTAAGATGTTTTGTCTCTTGTTGAGACAGCTTAAAGTAAAAGGTGTGAATTGAAATTATTTGTAAGTATTTTATTAGTAATATCAGTAAGTTACGCTCAACTGAGAACGCCGCAGAGCATCTGGGGTTCCTTGGAGCGAGTGTCACCACTCAATGATAAAAATTACTTTGAAGTCATGGACAAGCATGCCAAAAAGCTGGGTAAAATTGCTAAAACAAAGCAAATGGATTCAAAAAAATTGAAACGAGTTAAGCTATTCAAGTTCAAAAGTACTCTTCGTTCATATGCTTACGGTAAAAAATTCTATGTACCTAAACGGGTAAATGTAAATGATCCATTTGCGGAAGGTTTGAATAGATCGGTTCCGGCCTATATCCCGCCTTCTCAGAGTGAAGCTGAAGTAATGAAGTTTTTCGGTGATAAAATGATTCAAAACTGGTTGTCATCTCCGGCGGTAAAAAATTCGTCTTTTGGTAAAGCAGCTAGTTCCGTGGAGCAGGCGATGAAGGTGGAAGCTTCTATTTCTGGTCCTCCAGCGCCCTTGGGCTCAGGAGAAAAGACGATCGATCACAAGTTTTCGTTTCAGTATCAAGCACTGCAATCTCAAGCTAAGGTGGAATACCATGGTTGGGGCAGAGCTCACTTTATCCATGATTCTCGAATCGGACAAACTGCATTAGAATTGTCCGAGAGGATTTTCAAAAATAAAGACTTAGTATTTAATCACACAAAAAACACGATTGAAAATCGAAGCTTTGTTGGTGTGCGCTGGGCTTGGTAGCCTAGTTAGCAGATCCAATATCTGTTCGAAAATGAATCCCCTGCCATTTTACTTTTTCAGCTAGGCTATACGCTTCTTTCAAAGAATTCGCTTTTGAGCTACCAACACCAACAGCACCTAGGACGCGACCACCGTGGGTTACCCATTGGGAGTTTTCTTTCTTTACTCCCGATGCAATCAGATGCTGTGTTTGGGAGTCTTGAACGGAATCATAGCCCTCAATCAGTAAGCCTTTCTTTGGATTGTCAGGATAGCCTGGGCTTGCCAAAACAACACAGCTCGCAAAATTGGAATTGAGCTTAAGTTCGTTGAGCTTCCCTTCAGCCAAGCCAACTAAGAACTGCCCCAGATTCGTTTCAATCAGTGGCAGAATGCTTTGGGTTTCTGGATCACCCATACGGACATTGTATTCTAACACTGAGGGTTCGTTCCCATTAACCATGATACCTAAGAAAACCACCCCACGATAGATAGATTCGCCTTTGCTAATTTCTGCTAACGTGGGCTCGATTACTTTTTTTCGAATGTTCTGATCAAGCTCTTTAGAGATTTCAAGTGGAGCCCATGTTCCCATACCACCCGTGTTTGGACCTTTTTGTCCATTGTATAAACGTTTGTGGTCTTGAGCGATGGGTAACGCTACATAGTCTCTGCCATTCGTAAAAAATAGATAGCTCAGTTCCCAGCCGGGAGTGAATTGTTCAAGAGCCGCTTTCAAACCAGCTGTTCCCAAGGTTTTTTTAACAAAAATATTTTCGGCTGCTGTGTACAGTTCTTCAGGGGTATCGCAAATGAAAACACCCTTTCCAGCAGCTAGGCCATCGGCTTTCAAAACATACGGTGGTGTGAATGCGTGCACATGTTTTTTGACGTGTTCCACAGAGTCCACAACTACAAATTTGGCAGTGGGAATGCCGGCCTTGACCATAAACTCTTTAGCAAAAATTTTGCTGCCCTCGAGCTGCGCCCAATGCTGACTTGGGCCAATGACTTTATGACCCAGCTTTCTGAGTTTGTCAGAAACACCGTCTACTAAAGGATCTTCGGGGCCGATAAACACAACGTCGTATTTATTGTCTGTACAAATCTGTTCTATAAATGCGAAGTCTTTCAGAGATTTATCTGTGAAACATAAGGCTTCTTGTTTCATTCCATCGTTTCCGGGTAGCACATGAATATCAGCTGATGGGGTTGTTCGTTTGAACGCTTTAACAAACGCGTGCTCCCTGCCGCCTTGCCCTAATATCAGAATTTTCATGGCCTCTCCTTTACTCGTGGGAAAATCCAAACTAGTCTTTTTCTTATGGAAAAAATAGTATTTATATCAGGCAAAAGAACTCCGTTTGGAGCCTTTGGTGGTTCCCTCAAAGATGTATCCGCAACTGACCTTACGGTCGCGGCGACTAAAGCCACTCTCCAAGCTGCTGGCTTATCACCCGAGAAAATCGATCATTTGGTGCTGGGTAATGTGGTGCAGTCGGGCGCAGATGCGGCTTATATTCCACGACATATCGCTTTAAAGTCAGGTGTACCGATTCCGGTTCCTTCCTATTCAGTGAATCGTTTATGCGGAAGTGGTTTTCAGTCTTGGGCGGAAGCTGCGAAAATGATTATGACTGGTGAAGCCACGGCGGTTTTGGCCGGCGGTGTAGAGCAAATGTCCCAAATTCCGTATGTAGCTAGAAACGTCCGTTTCGGGGGCGTGCGTATGGGAAATTTTGAGTTAGAAGATTACATGACGTCAGCGCTTACCGATGCGTATTCAAAAACACCAATGGCCATTACGGCGGAAAACTTGGGTGAGAAGTACGGAATCACGCGTGAGCAATCCGATCGTTACAGCATTCAATCTCAACAACGTTATGATCAAGCGTTCAAAAAAGGTTATTTTGCAGCAGAAATTGCTCCTGTAACTGTAGAAACTAAAAAAGGTGCGATCGTTGTAGAAAAGGATGAACACCCTAAACCAGATTCTACGTTCGAAAAAATTTCGACATTAAAATCTTTGTTCAAAAAAGACGGTTTAGTAACGGCCGCTTCCGCATCAGGTATTGTTGATGGGGCAGCGATGAGTTTGCTAACAAGTGAATCAAAGGCTAAAGAATTAGGTCTAAAACCAATGGCGCGCATTTTATCTTGGGCCAGTGTTGGCTGTGAGCCAACGATCATGGGCATTGGACCAGTCATGGCCTCAAAACAAGCGCTAGCGAAAGCAGGCTTGTCATTAAATCAGATGGACCTAATTGAAGTGAATGAGGCGTTCGCGGCTCAGTATTTAGCGGTTGAAAAAGAATTGGGTTTACCGGCTGACAAAACAAACGTAAATGGCGGAGCCATTGCGGTAGGCCATCCACTCGGTGCCAGCGGAACGCGTATCATGAATCACCTAGTTTATGAATTACATCGTCGCAATGCTCGCTACGCTCTTGGCAGTGCGTGCATCGGTGGTGGTCAAGGTATCGCCGTAGTTATTGAGCGAATTTAGTCTATATTAAGTTCTATCCATAAAGGGGAGGGGTCTTTTGAGTGGTTATCTAAATGTCTATGACCTGATTGAAGGTCGTTCTCAAGACACTCAAAAGATTTTCTCATTCTACGATGACTATAATCGAGTAACTCAGAAAAGTTTTTCTGAAATCACTCAAGATGTTGTGGCGATGGCTAAAAAACTGTCGTCTCAGCTAGTGAAGAACGAAATATTTTTTGTTTCGCTTCCTAATACCTATGATTTCCTAGTTGTTTTCTTGGCGTCGCTAAAAGCCGGTGTGATTGCGGCACCAATTGTGAGTTCCGATTCGATGATGAAATCGGATTACTATGATTACTTGGATCAGATCAAAGCCTACACTCAAATTCAAAAAATTTTAGCACTCGATAGTCATAGAACCGAACTTGTGCGGTCTGGCTTTGAGGTGATTTCGATGGCCGATACACAAGGTAGTTCTAATCAGGAACAGTTTTTAAACAACCCTCAAAAACCAAAGCTTTTACCAAAACATTTGCATGATCAAATTGCCTTTGTTCAATTTTCTTCGGGATCAACATCAGATCCCAAAGGCGTCATGATTTCGCATAAAGCATTGATCGAGAATATTACGTTGATTCGATTGTCGCTTGAACTGAATGAAAAGTCTGTTTTGCTTTCGTGGATCCCGTTCTTTCACGACATGGGATTAGTGGGGACTTTGTTGACCGCATTGGTGACTCCGTTTGAGACTCATATTTTAAGACCCATTGATTTTGTTAAGAACCCTCATAAGTTTTTGGAATTAACAGGTCAGGTCAAAGCCACAGTTTGGGTTGGCCCTGATTCTATGTATCGAATTCTAACTAAGGCCATTCATCAGAAAAAACTGGATATCGATTTATCAAGTTTGAAAGTGTGTCTATGTGGCTCAGAACCTGTGCTTCTTGAAACGTTTAATCAGTTTAAGCAAGCTGCTGAGCCCTATGGATGGAACCCGCTGACGTTTACGCCTGGGTATGGCCAGGCAGAAAACGTGTTATCAATTTCGTTCGGTATTCTTCGCACGCACATTAAAACTCACGAAAAAAATAAACGTCAGATAGTTAGCTGTGGAAAACCATCGCGTGATGTGAAAGCCCAAGTCTTGGATGAAAATCAGAAGCTAGTTAAGGATGGCATTGAAGGCCAGATCTGGATACAGTCGCCAAGTTTATGTTCGGGATATTTAGATAAAGACGATGTTTTTAAATCACAATGTTTGGGTTCTTGGTTTTTTACCGGCGATATCGGATTTATCAAAGACGAAGAACTGTATATTTCGGGGCGATATAAAGATTTGATTATCGTGGACTCGAAAAAATATTTCTCTGTTGATCTTGAGCAACGTGTTTGGAATTTAATCGGTCATGATAAGCACGTTAAAAAAGTAGCCGTCGTTGGCAAAGGTGGAATTGGCGGCGATGAATCGATTACAGTATGTGTTGAGTGGTTAGATTTCATGCCCCCTCTGAGCTTTCGCCAACGCAAAGATTTTAGAAATAAAATTATTCACAATTTAAAAAACCAATTCAAGATAAGCGGCAAAGATATCGTATACACTGGTGTGAAATCGCTGCCTAGGACGACAAGTGGCAAACTGAAACGCTATCTAATTCGTACTAAGGTATCCAACAGACAGCTAAAAAATAGTCTGTGGAATATATTTTGGAGATCTTGGGTTTTTGGAATGGTCAGATAAATGTCAAGCAAAGCTCAAATTCAAGAAAAAGTTCAATGCATTTTTAAAGACCAGTTTAGTGGTGAGACTTTAGATTGGCAGAGAACCTGGGTGGACTATAATTTTTCATCCATTCAGTTGGTATATTTTTTAAAAGATTTGGAAGATACATTTGGACCTATACCTATAGAAGAATTTTATGATCTTGCGAACGCAAACGATTTGGTAAGTTACCTTTTGAAGCGATCTGAAACATAGTTTTCTGTATATTCTGTCAAGCCAGCTGGCAAGGGCATCGGTTTAGGTTTAAGTATTTCAAAAAACTTGGAGGAAGCGCTCGGTCTATTTCCTTGAAATGAATGTTTCCGCTTTTTCGTATTGAGCGGGGTCTATATAGATCCTGTCTATTACCCGCGTGCCTTCGTATTTTTTAAAAATCTCTGTCGAATTATTTATAGGTGAGGGTTCAAACCACTTATCGTACGAATCAACTACAAAGATATCTAATGCTTTATCCGTTGGTGAGCCCGAGTGATACTTAGATAAACGGGCATGTGAAGATGCGTGGATTGTTTGAAATCCTTCTTTTTCTAGATCAATTTTTAATTTTTCAAAGCGCTCATTTTCACCGATTGAATGTAACTCAATTAAAACTTTAAACGGTTTACGCTGTGAAATTCGCTGCGCCCAAGGGTTTGATGAAAGGCTTAGGTGTTCATAGAGCTTGTAATCATTGTACTTTGTATACTGCTGAATATCAGCGGGCAGTACGAAATCACATTCTGCAGACGTCAAGTAGCGATTAAGCATTTCTTCGTAAATGATACTTTTGTGATGGAAGTAAACCATCAAATGCATATGGTGGCGTGAAATCAAGAAATCGTCGAATGAATAAAGTGCTCGACGATTTAGAGCTAAGAACAATTTGTTTTCTTTAACGTGGAAAGTAAGATTTTGAATGAGCCATTCGATGTCTACTTTGCCGTAGTTTGTGCCGCAGAAATAGCTATCGCGTTCAAGGTAGTCCATTCGGTCGGCATCGAGCTCCGAACTTACGATCTGGCTGAGTATGGGTCTAAAGTTGATAACACCATCAAAGAAGAAATCATCTTTTTCAGGAAGTGCTTTGTCGATCAATAAAGCTACGTGATACGGTGTGAACTCAAAATTTTCCTTAATCACTTCGGTGATGTTGGAGTCTAAAAGAAATTTTAGAGTATAGTCTTCGTGATTTGCTTGGCGTTCATTGCCATCATAGACAGATAATTTTAATTGTGACAGCTTTGGCATCACTTGCTCTGTCGTGTGGCTTAGTGGGCCGTGTCCCACGTCATGCAACATGGCCGCTAATCGGCACAGCTGGCGATACTGGTGTTTCTTGGATGGTTTTTTAAATGGATAAACTTTGAAAATAGAATCAAATACCATTCCCGCAACATGGCTCACACCAAGAGAATGCAAGTAACGATTGTGAGTCGCACCTGGAAAGCTAAACTCTGAAAAGCCAAGTTGTTTGATGGCGCGGAGACGTTGAAACTCTAACGTATCTAAAATCTTAACTTCCGAATCAGAGAAATACATTGAGCCATGAAGTGGATCGCGAATTTCCATATTGAATTACCAACGTTCTACGATTCTGTAGATGCCTTTTGCCAGCGTATATAACGTAGCAACGAAGAGACCTAAAAACAGCATTGGGAACCAATTAATCATGAATGATACGAAAATTTCCATGCGAAATAGATACTGCGAAGACTTTTGATTATCAATCGGTGATCTGGGACGACGAAATCTTTTCAGTCGAAATAACGTCCAAATCGAATTAAACGTATTTGTAGAACTAATTTACAGGACCTGGGTCTAGTTTTTCTCATTATGACTCAAGTATTTCCAGAGTGTCCCGATATGAGATTAAGCAATAAAACACCCACAGGAATCATAAAGATTCCACATCACTCAAGGATCGAGAGATGTATAACTCATGGAGGAGGAATTATGGGATTACGTATTAATACAAATACGTCATCGTTAAATGCTCAAAGGGTGCTTTGGGGAACGAAGTTAGGACTAGATAAGAGTATGGAAAAACTCGCTTCTGGTTACCGTATCAACAGAGCAGGGGATGACGCCGCAGGTTTGGCGATCTCTGAAAACTTAAGAGCACAAGTTAGAGGTCTTAAGCAAGCTACACGAAATGCCCAAGACGGTATCTCGTTAGTGCAGGTCGCGGAGGGCGCGATGAATGAAGTATCTTCGATACTTATTCGCTTAAGAGAGTTAGCGGTACAAGCCGCTTCAGACACGATCGGTCCAGTCGAGCGTCAGTTCCTAAATGTGGAATATGATCAGCTAGTATCCGAGGTCGACAGGGTTGCTGAAGGTACAGAGTTCAACGGAACTCAACTTTTAGCCGGTGTTGGCTCTATCTTGGATTTCCAAGTTGGAACAAGAAATAATCCAGAAATTGACCGTATCTCATTCGACGCTTCGAAAGCCGATGCAAACTCAGCCGCGTTAGGTATCAACTTAACAAGCGTTGCCGATAAAGCATCCGCACAAAACGCCTTGTCATCAATCGATACCGCCATTGTGTCAGTATCAGCGATGCGAGCGGACTTCGGTGCGATCCAGAATCGTCTACAGTCAACGATCAGTAATCTTCAAGTTAACGTAGAAAATATGTCTGCTGCGAATTCTCGTATCAGAGATGTGGATGTAGCTGAAGAAACATCTGAAATGACTAGAAATAATATTTTATTACAAGCGGGTACTTCTGTTTTAGCGCAAGCTAACTCACAGTCCAATGTAGCACTAGGACTCTTGAACAAATCATTCGGTGGCTAAGAGTAATTCTTAGCTCCGTTATGATCCAGGTTGTTCGATCTTGATTCTTTCAAGATCACCCTTCAAGAATTCAAAAGCACATGTAATTGATACTTGCTTTACTGATCTGTTTCCTGCGCGTGGAGCGCATTTGCGCTCCACATTTTTTGAGTATCTGTTTCGAAAAACAGAGCATTTAAGCCCATTTAAGGCATTGCAAAAGCATATTTAATGGCAGCTATTGTCATTCCTAATGAAGTAATTCATATACTTTATCTTTCCCTATTTTTTTTGCATAAAACCATACTATTTCTTGCTATCGCTAAAGAGACGACTATATTTCCTCAGTATTGATCCGGGGGAACTATGAAACGAATATCACTTTTCTTACTTCTAACTTTAATGGTTGAAATTGCATTCTCGCAGCAAGCAGCTTTAGGAAATGTAACACAATTCAATTTAGCGAATGATATTTTGCCTAAAATTAAGATTCAACAAGCTAAACCGGACGACGTATGGAGTGATGTTTCTGTCGACTTGAACTGGTTGTTGGGCGGAATCAATTCAAAAGCCTGTGCCAGTTCTCAAAAAACATACTTAGGTTGTGTGATGGCTGTTCAAGCGTTTGCGGGTGCTTTGAATAAAAACTATGAAGTGATTCCGATAGATTTACTAGATAAACAGGTTCCATTTTACAAGGGGGATCGTTTAGCGCTGGTTGAAATGCCAGTTCCTACAATTACGTCAGCAAAACAGGCTTACAGCTATTTTGAACAAATGCGTAAGCAGTTAACCAGTCGTTTCTTTTCTTCTTCCTCAGCGTTTATGCGAAATCCAAATACAGACTTTGAGTTAATGCTTACGGAAGTATACAAACGGGCTGGTCAAAATATTAAACCTTCATTTTACGTTGCGGCCGCGACTAAATTTTTCGAAATGGCCCGCGATCCTCATACGTCAATGAGGCCAACTAAAGAACTTCAATTGGTAAGCAATGAAAATGGCGCTTCGTTTGTTGGTCTCGGTATCGAATTCGTAAAGCTAGAACAAGGTTTAATGGTTAAACGAGTTCTAAAAGGCTCAGGCTCGGCCGCTGCGGGCGTGCTGGTCGGTGATGTGGTTATGGCCGTAGACGGTAAAGCGTTGAAAGGTTTAACGGATGAAGACGTGGTCGCGCTTATGCGTGGTGTGGAAAATACATCGGTTAAATTGACTGTTCAGAGAGGAGCGGCTTCTCAGGACCTGACCGTTGTACGTAAGAAAGTGGTCAATCCTGTCGTTAGTTCTGAAAGCGTTAACTTTAACAGTAAGATGATGGTGTATATTCGGCTGACTAACTTTATGTATTCAAATATATGCGATGAAATGGCAGATATTGTTTCGGCTTGGGATAAACAAAATATTTCGGGATTTATCTTAGATCTTAGAAGCAATCCTGGTGGAAACGTAATGATCGCCTCATGTGTAGGCGGTATGTTCTTAGGGAACAATAAAGTGATTTCATATTTTGAAAACCGTTCGTTTTTTGGCTCTAAGTATGATGCTTTACCCACGCAAGCCAAAGCGACGACAACTAAGCCACTGAGTGTTTTGATCAACGCATTTTCCGCAAGTGCGTCTGAACTTGTGGCCGGTGCCATTCGTGATTATAGTCGTGGGTACGTAGTAGGCCAAACCAGCTTTGGTAAAGGGTCTTACCAGGGCTGTCAACCGTTGCAAAATCAAAACGAACTAACCGTGTGCTCTACTCAAGGATTGTTCTTTGCTCCGTCTGGAAACTCTAACCAAACCGTTGGTGTCGAGCCACATATCTCTGTATACGTGAACAAAGATGCTCAAGAAGGGGAAACATATGCAATGAGAGAAGCGCAAATGTATTTGTTCCCTTTAGATCCGAAGAAAATGCCAAATGCTCCCGCAGGAAACTGGAACCAATTAAAAGCGCCTAAACTGTGTTTACAAAATTTGAAATTGGACGCCGTTTATGATCAAGCTCAATCGACGTCTCTGTTCTATAAAGATTATCAATTGCTAAACGGGCTAGCTGCGGTAAACTGTTGGGGAGCTAACTAAAACCGCTCGGTGGTACAGCTGTGATGATCTAAAGCTATATCTCTTTTCTTTGTTCTAAAGAGTAAGAAAAAATCTTTTTAACGCTTTGAAAGCATTCTTCGATATGAGCGTCAAAAGTTGAGAGGTTATTTAATATACTGCCTGTGTTTTGATTGATGACATGCAGACTGTCTCTTAGAATTTCGGAAAATTTTTTCATCGTATCGATCGAGTGTTTGAAGTCTACCTCCTGAGAGGTAATTCGGGCAGACTCGATGTAGCCTATTTGACTAACCAGTTCGATTCCGTTTACCAGTTTGCGTGTATCTTTGTTTAGTTCTCCGAACTTTTCTATCAGTTTGAATGTTTCTAAGCGTGTGGCCGAGAACGTGTTGGTCAGCGCCCTGGCTAAACTTGTAAAAGTATTAGATATCTCAGAAAGGTCATTAATTCTTTTTTGGCTTTCTTCAGGATTAGTGGCATGGAGAGTTTCTTGTACAAAAAAATCAACCATATCAGTTAAGAGCTTTAAGGCACAGATCTGCTTTGTAAATATCAAATTAGCTTCGTCAATTTTTTTTGCATCAATTTCAAACTGTCCTAAATGTTCACTCACGTTTGAAACCAACGCATTGAAGTTCTGTGCGATAACCGAAAGGGATCGACCTTGTTCGCCAATCTTTGAAGAAAAGACTTGGATATTCAAAGACAATAGTTGAAAATCGTAAAATTTTTCGTTTAACGACTTTGTTTGCCCTGAAAAAATGGAATTGCTTTTTTCGAGCTCGGAAATTCTTATGAAAATTTCTTCAGTATATTTAGAGGCCGCCTTGGATTCGGCGGAAATCATTCGAAGCAGTTCGTTAGTGAGCGCTTGCTCAGATTCATGCGCGTGTATTTTTTTTAATTCATTATCACGAGCGACGATTTCGGCTAGCAATGCTTTCACCGAAAACTCTTCATAGCTTTTAAACCCAAGCGTTTTTAAAAGTGTGTCTAAAAAATTTCGCGCGGCCTCAACTCCGTCTTTTTTTTCGACTTCTAAAAGTTGCTTGTAGGCATCTTCAATGATGTCACGGTATCTGGAGGTCGGCTTTAATCGGACCGAAAGGTATCGATCGCCAACTGGAAAAACGACCGCCATCACCCAGTAAAAAGACCCATCCTTAGCCATGTTTTTTACATAGGCAGCAATGATTTTTCCACTTTGAATTGTTTCCCATAAAATTTTAAAAACTAATTTTGGCATGTCTGGATGACGTATGATGTTGTGAGGCGCTCCGACGAGCTCTTCTTTTGTATATCCACTTATATTAACAAAGACGTCATTACCGAATTCAATGCGCCCCTTTTCATTAGTGGTCGAGAAAAATAGCTCTTTGATGTTGAATTTGCGTTCCTGCTGGAGTGGTACGGTATTTTTCATAGTTCTATTATCGGTTTAATGGGTAAAGCTTTAAATATACCCCAATATCTCCAAAATAGATGAAAACTAGACTTAAGAACATCAAAACTGTTCCGAATTAATACGTATCAAAATAAGAACAGAAAGTTCTTTTAGCCAATGGATGGCAAATATCAAGGAGGATTATCGGTATGCAAGGAGGATGATATGGGTTTAAGAATTAATACAAATGTGGCTGCATTAAATGCACAGAAAAATTTGTATACGACTGGAATTAATCAAAACCGGTCTATGGCAAGACTCGCTTCGGGTCAAAGAATCAATCAAGCCGCAGACGACGCTGCTGGTTTAGCAATCTCTGAGAATTTGAAAGCTCAAATTCGAGGATTACGCCAAGCTAACAGAAACGCGAATGACGGTATTTCACTAGTGCAAATCGCTGAAGGCAGTTTGAACGAAGTTTCAAACATGATTATTCGTCTTCGCGAGTTGGGTGTACAAGCGGCATCTGACACTATTGGCGACACTGAAAGAAAGTTTTTGGATGTTGAATATCAACAGCTAAAATCCGAGATTCAGAGGGTAACGGAATCTACACAGTACAATGGATATGATCTGTTGAATGGTACTGGTGGAGTTATTGATATCCAAGTCGGTGTGAATAATGATCCTTTTAAAGATAGAATTTCATTTAATGCAGGTGCTGCAAATTCAACATTAGAAGCACTAGGTATTGTAAGCGAATCTTTGGAAACGAAAGAAAGCGCGCAGGTCAGTTTATCAAGTCTAGATAGTGCCTTGATATCTGTGAATGCGATCAGAGCTAACTTCGGCGCCATGCAGAACCGATTACAATCAACGTCTAATAACTTGTTAGTGTACGATGAGAACATGTCGGCAGCTAATTCTCGAATTAGAGATGCGGATGTGGCTTCAGAAAGTGCAGAGATGGTTAGAAATAACATTCTGATGCAGGCTGGAACATCTGTACTAGGACAAGCGAATCAGATGAATCAATTAGCACTTAAATTATTGGGCTAGTTGGAAAATAAAAAGGCTCCTGAATAGGGAGCCTTTAATTTTTTTGTATTTAGGACTCTAAAACTAGAAGCCGAATCCTAGGACTACATAAGGAATAGTAGTACTGTAAGTAGTAGATTCGAAGCTGCTCGAAAGGGTTGTATTCTCTGTGTACTTTAAACTTCTGATGGCAACTTTTGTTCCCAGATAGAAACTGCTTGAAAGAAATTGTCTCCAACCTAAATCAATTTGATAACCAGATCCTTTTTTATATTCACCATCCGTTGCGCTAAGAATATAAGTTGCGATAAGACTAAAACCATTATCTGCAATCGCCCCGACACTCACACCCATTGCGCTTCCGGTTGTCGTGATTGTATCTTTTGCGCTTTGTGTAGAGTATAGAACACCTAAGTACAGACCAGAACTCATTAAGCTACCAAAGGATACGTCGTAGATACTAGTTGATGACTCAGCACTTGCGGTCACGCCGCCGCTCACTGTTTCTGCTTTTGAGCTAATATGAGAAAAATCGATACCCAAAAGCCAACCGCCCCCACCGCCTTTTGCGTAGGCGCTATTCACTGGTGCCAGAGCAAGAGCCAAAACTATAACTGCAAAAATTTTTTTCATGCGTTCCTCCTTAAAGAAAAGCCGATTGAGACCAAACCTAAGGTTATTTTAAACCCACAAGTGTTCGAATTGAAGCAAATTTGTTTAGTCTCAAGAAATGAGATGATCGGCTGGGTGATATTCCCCACAGGCCTGAAGTCCTGTGGGGAAATAGACGCAAAAATATAAAAGGTCGAGTGACCTAAAAACACCAGTGTTTTAATTTAGGAATCTATTTAGAGCTATTTATAAATCCAGAGGAAACTAAACATTGAAGCATTTCGTGGGCTGAAGAAACCATATCTTCAAGTTCACCCATTTTTTCAGGGCAGATATCCAAATTTTCTTTCGAGGTCTTGAGAAGTGCATTGAGTTCGTTTTGTTTACTTTTGATTTCTTCCAATAGCTTTTTTTCGCGTGCAATTAAAACTTGAGAAATAACGTAAATCAGATCCGGATGAGATTGATATAATGTTTTTCGCCGAGAACCTTGGCCGGCAACTTGAATCACTTCAAAATCGAGTAGATCTTTAATTGCTAAACTAACAAGCGCTTTAGAAACTCGTAGGCGTTTTACCAGTGTGGTCGCATCGACGGGTTCTCGAGATAAAAAAATCGTAGTCCAAATTTGCCCATGTATCTTTTTGAATCCCCAATACTGGATAAAGTCGCCAATTAAGGCGCACAGATCAGCCATCGGCTTGGGTACGCGGTGGTTTTCGTGGACTAAAACTCCATTATGATATCTATGGGGCATATTTCTACTATAGCGATTCGTAATATAAACTCAAACTGTTCGCACAAAAAAGTAATTTTTTCTGCAAAATCACAGGAGAAAGTACAAGTACATGACCACCTACGGAACTAGGGCTTTTTAATATAATTATAAAAACCGATAAGTCCCAGAAGAGTGGCCAAAACAAACATCACAAAGCTCATCGTCGGAATCCCCAGGACAAAGTCGCCATCATGCTTAGCCGCATAAATATGGGATGCGCTGAATATCAACGAAGCCGTGATGATACCTAAGAAGAGTAGATTAAACGACGATTCGAACGATTTTTTGAGGTCATGAAGTTCACTCAATTGAAACTTAAAGTGATGTTCTGGACTATTAAGTTTCTTAATTAGAAAGTGTAGCTGACGGGGCAAATTATTAATGAAATTTTTTGATTCACGAGCCATTTGCCCTAGGTCATGAGCAATCTTATCTGGGCTCATTTGATGTTGAATCAGCTCGCCGGCAAATTCTATCGAGTATTGTAAGAAATCGAATTCTTTTAGAATCTTTCGACCCATGCCCTCGATCGAGACTATCGATTTAAAGAACATCATGAGTTCGGATGGGACAACAAGCTTGTTTTTAGAAGCGATTCCCGCCGAACTCATAAGTAACTTGCCCAAGTTTACATTCTTTAGCGTCAAACCATAGTACGGTGCGATCAACTCACGTAGTTCTTTGGCGAAGACATCGATATTCACTTGATCAGTAAAAGGGGCTAAATCTACGTACTCATAAGCTAAACGGTCATAGTCTTCTTTAGAAAGGGCGTATAGCATGTTTGCAATTGAACTTTGGGTTTTGGAATTAAGCCGACCAACAACTCCGAAATCGATTAAACCTATCGAGTTTCCAGAAAACACAAAAAAGTTTCCAGCATGTAGATCTCCGTGAAAAAGCCCATCAAAGAAGACCATTTTTAAATAGGCCCGTAAGCCTTTTTTTATAATTTCGTGTGAATCGACATTGGGTTGATTCAAAGCACCGTCATCAGATAATGGAATTCCTTTCAGCTTTTCCATTACGAGTACACGCTCAGTGGTTAGATCCTGATAAACTTTCGGAATGATAATGTCGGGTTGGGCCTGAAAATTAACTGTAAAGCGACGAATATTGTTGGTTTCTACGATAAAATTAGTCTCTAATTCTAAAGTTTTAAAGTATTCATCTACGATCGCTTTTGGATTGAAGGCGCGAGATTCGGGTACGTATTTAGTCAGTAAATCCGCTATGAAATACAGAACGCCAAGGTCATCATTAATAACGTCAATAATTCCAGGTCGTTGTATTTTCAATACGACTTCTTCACCCGTTTTCATTTTAGCTTGATGAACTTGAGCAATACTGGCTGAACCAATGGGGTTCGGATCGATGCTTTCAAATAATTCGAGCTGAGGTCCTAACTCATGTCTTAAAACACCTTGAATCACATCAAATGGCAACGGTTGGACGTTTCCGTGGAGTTTTGAAAATTCAACAACATAGTCTTCCGGAACTAAATCGGGACGAGTTGCAAGGAGTTGGCCGAGCTTAACAAAGGTTGGCCCTAGTTCTTCAAAGGACATGCGAATACGTTCAGCCGTCGAAAAATTTTCATAATTCGACGACATGAAACGCTCGATTAAGTACTGTCCTAGGTTGATCTGCTCGGCTACTTTGTAGAAGCCGTGCTTAGCGAATACCCCGACGATGGTTCTTAACCTGGCCGCGTTTTTTAGAGTTTTTCCTAGAGGATTCAGCCTTTGTCCCAGACCCGCCACTGTTTTTCTCCTTATTCTTAAAACTACGCTGAGAGTTTCGGTCTCTGTCGCGATTACGCTCACGAGACTGGCTCGAATTTTCATCCTCAGTTTGAGGTTTATTGCGATAGCCACCACCGCTGTATGATTCATTTCGTGCGCGCGATTGAATAGCTTGATCTAGTTTTTCTAATATTGAGCTACGCTTAGATGATTGAACTTTATATTCGACTCCACCAAAACCAGATTTGCTTTCCGTATTTCTATCTCCACCTTTTTTTGGATTATAAGGCGTTACAAATGGATTATCGTTGGTATTTTCGTGCGGTTTTTTACTAAAGTCGTCGTCAAAACGTTCCGTGGAAGTATCTTCATGTTTGGCTACGTGCTGATGACGCTGTTTATTTGCAATTGGGCTACCAAACTGGAGTTTATTTTTCTTTTTGTTAAACATTCGCTCGGCAAACGACCCGCCACGTTTTTTCTTGAACTTCTTACTGCCTTCGCCATTTCGAGCGTTCGCTTGATTGCGGTTTTGATTTTCATTTTGCTGTTGCTGCTGACGGCTACCAGGGTTGCGTCGCGAATCGTGCTTCATTTGATTCATGTTTTGCTGTTCGCGTTTAGCGACCAATTCAAGTGGCATGAAGTTAATCTGACCCAACTCAGAATCTGTAGCGACAACTTTAATTTTTATAGAGTCACCAATAGTAAATCTTAAGCCGGTTTTTTTATTGTATAAACTTAATGTCTTTTCATCAAACTCAAGTCGCTGAGACGACAGTTCATCAATTTTAATGAGTCCGTCGATTTCGTATTCACGCAATAAAACGAAAACACCAAAACGAACAACCGAGCTAATCATACCCTCAAACTCGTCGCCCAAGAACTTTTCCATGAAGCGAGCTTTTTTGATGGAGGTGATTTGCCGTTCGGCTTTTGCTGCCTTTTGTTCGCAACTTGATAACCATGTAGCTGCCGTCGCGAGATCTTCTTCTTCAACTTCGTTATATTTCTTGCCCTTTAAAATTTGGCTCTTAATTAAACGATGAATAATTAAATCGGGATAACGACGTATAGGAGACGTAAAGTGAGAGTAGTTTTCAAAGCCTAGTCCAAAATGGCCGACATTATTCACGGAATATTTAGCCTGATTCATTGACCGTAACGTCAGAATATTCAATACATGGGCTTCTGGTTTGCCAGAAAACTCTTGCAAGGCACGTGTTAAACGCTTCTGTAGTTTGCCGTCATCGAGTTTAACTTTGCCACCGAAGTTATGAAGATAGCGTTCAAGCATTTTGATCGCCGTTTCATTAGGTGGTTCATGGATACGATATAAAGATGGAATTTGTGAGTTCGTTAAAAACTCAGCTACTGCGACGTTCGCGATAAGCATTAGCTCTTCAATCAAACGATGGGCAAATAGGCGTTCTGAACGGATGACATCGACTGGAATTCCCGAGGCATCGATTTCTAACGCAGTTTCGGGAATTTCTAGATCTAAAGAGCCATCGCGGAAACGCTTAGCCATTAGAACTTTAGCTAATTCTGCACACTTTAAGATGTTATCTTTAACATGTTCAAATTTTTCAATAGTTTGACCTTCGATAATTTCTTGAGCTTCACCGTATGTTACGCGCGCTTTCGATTCCATGACGGCTTCGTAAAATCGGCTTTCTACTTTAGTGCCGGCAAAATCAAAGTACATTTCAGCAACCATGCACAGTCTCGGTACATGCGGGTTCAAGGAACATAGTCCGTTACTTAGAACTTCAGGTAACATGGGAATAACGAAATTAGGAAAATAGATACTATTTCCACGTAGATACGCTTCCTCATCAATAGCGGTATTGTTTTTCACGTAGTGACTGACATCGGCTATCGCGACAAGAAGGCGGAAGCCACGGTCAGAACGTTCCACATAAACAGCATCGTCAAAATCCTTGGCTGTTTTACCATCAATAGTGATCAGATTTAAATCGCGAATATCCTGACGACCTTTGAAGTCCTTTTCATTAGGTTCGGATTTAAATTTTTTAGCTTCTTTTAGAACTTCTTCTGGAAAGTTCATTGTAATTTGCTGAGTGAGTGCCACACGTTTGATATCATTTAAAGGATCTTCAATATCGCCGATAATTTCGACAACTTTGCCAATCAATTCCTTACCTTTTTCGGGGTATTGAATGATTTGGGCCGCCACTAAATCGCCCGTTTGGCAGTTCAAGTTATTTTTAGTTTCGATAACCAGATCGCTACCCCAGGCATTCGATTCATCTTTTAATATGCCGTAGCTTTTTGTGACCTGTTTGTATTTACCTACAACGGTAACCGTAGATCGTTTAATGATTTCGATAATTTCACCACGAAATTTTTGAGATCCAGATTCTGGAAAAACATCGGCTAGAACATAATCATTAGTCATTACCCCGTCCATTGCGTGGCGAGGAATATATACATCTTGGTGGTCTTTGGAGTCGGGAATTAGGAATCCAAATCCGTCAGGGTTGCGCTTTATAATTCCCTTCAGAAATTTCTTTTTAACCATGGATTAAGTTTGGGGTTCTGACTTTGCAAAGTCAAATAAGGAAATGAATGATTTGTATTTAAATAAGTCCTCAAAGTTTTTCTATTTCCAAACTCGGATCGGGTGGCTCGAAACGGGCGGAAAAAAGGCAAAACATAGTCTGTTTACGCCGTCTCCAGAACAAGAAATCTGGGACACGACATTGAATACACTCTCTGAACTGCAGGGCGAGAGTGGAATTGAAATATACGGATTGGTTTTAGATGGAGATGGTTTGCACATTCTGTTTTCAACTCCCTATTTCAACGAAAATATACTTATATTGGATTGGGAAATGCGATTGAAGCAGCATCTGTCTATTTCATTTACTCGTCCTATATTGTGTGAGCCTGTAGAAAATTACGAACAGATCCGGCAGTTATTAATTGAAATCTATAGAGAGCAACTGACAGTTGATAATAATGAGGTTCGGTGGAAAAGGCCGTTTAATAGTATGAAATTGATTTGTGATGGACACAGAAAAGCGGGGTTATTTAAAGATCCTTTACGCATCATTTTTCAACCGGCACTTGTATTTCAGATCGGTAAACGAGCCGAGATGTCGTCCTTTTATGGATAATCTCTGCATAAGAATACGGCGAATTGGGGTAAATGTACGCAGTGCATCAGACAGACAAAATGCCCCGCCAGTCTTAAATTCTATGTCTAACTGTTTTAAATTTTCCAAGCGTTTGACAAAAAGAGTATCAAAAATTTTTTTTAGCAAGCGTCTTCAAGATTCACTGTTATCAGTGCTTTCGCGGCTTTAGTTTTTTTGAAATTGAATTTAATAAAATAGTAAACAACTGTTCAATTTGCTAGCAATAATTTGTGGTACTATTTGTACACATTTTTTTTTGCTTTACGTTTTCAACTGCTTCAATTCACAAAATTTTTTTTAGATTGATCTCAACTATAAGTCTTATTACCATTTATCTATTGAGTATTAAAGAATGGTTAAATAACCAAAATAACGAGCAGACATATATCTGCAAGGAAGGAATTAATATGAAAAAGATGACAATTTTAGTTGCTGTTGCTTTGTGCGCAACTTCAGCTTTTGCTTCTAAAGCTAGATTGAAGGCACTTCAATCATCTCCACACTTACAAGACACTCGCGACGTGATCAGCCGTGAGCCAGATCAAGCTCTTGTACACGGTGAATTCGTGTCTTTAGAAACATCTGCAAACGCAGCTGGTGCTAACGATACAGCTCCAAATGCAGAAGGCGGTTTCGTTCGTAAATTGAATGATACATCTGCAATGGGTGCTTGGTTGGGTGCTAAATCTGAATCTTTAGCTACGACTGCATTGTCTGAAGCAGGTTCAACTCAAACAATTCAAAATCCTCTAAACCTATACTACGCGTCTAAAGCGGGTGATATGGCTTGGGGTGTTGGTTTGAACTACTCAAACTTCGAAAACAAATCTACTAAGAACAAAGCGTCTTCAATGGGTCTAAATGCGAGTGTTTCTAGCACTGCTGGCTGGGAAGCTCAATTAGGTCTTGGTTTAACTGGTGAAGCGACTGTTACTGACACTACTAAATTCGAACAAAAATCTCCAATGTTCTTATCTGGTGGTTACTGGATGGATACTATGTTCCTATTCGGTAAATACGCAATGGGTGGCGGAAAAGCTAAAGACATCGCGTCTGGAACAACGACTACTGATAAAGATGTTAACTCTATCGAAATCGGTGTTGTTAACTCTCACAAAAAAGATGGCGCAGATTTCTTCTACGGCGTTTCTTACTTAATGACTACAAGCAAAGTTGCTAACGGAACTAAAGTTGAAGGGTCTTCACTTCCAGTAGTTATCGGTATCGAAGCAGACGCTACATCTTGGATGGTATTACGTGGATCTATCAAACAAAACGTATTGTTAGGTTCTTCTAAGACTACTCCAAACGGTGGTACTGCTGCTGAAACTAACCTACAAGACAACACTGTTGTTGCTGCTGGTTTAGGTATGAAACTTGGCAAATTCATGGTTGACGGTTCTTTAGCTGCAACTACAACTCAATCTGGTAAATTCGGCTCTGACGCTGGTTTCTTGGGTGATGTTGGTTTAACTTACGCGTTCTAATTTTAGAACTTATCTAGGTTAACTAAATGAAAAGGGCTGATGAACTCAGCCCTTTTTTATTTGTAGAATCGTTTTTTTGCCTATTTGTTTATTTTTGAAAGCACGTGTGCTTGTTTTAAATTAAAGTCTTTCAAAATCTCTAATCTTTTGTTTCTGACTTCAAAAATCTTTTCCGCGGCAGATAACATGTCGGGTGAGTTTTTAACACCACGAGCGTATTCTGATTGTGTCAGTTTGTAGTATTTTTCTGCGCGATTAATATTTTCTTCTGCATCGTGAACTTGGTTGTGAAGCAAATTGAGTTCCGCGACTTCGTTTTCCACATGGGAGTGGGCCTGCTTTCGCTGAAATTCAGCCAACTTTCTGTAAGCAATTGATTCCTTCGCTTGAGCTTCGCTTTCCTTGTGTGATTCAAACCCGTCGGGAATACTCAGGGAAATGCGAAGGCCAACATAGGATTCCTTTCTTTGTTCTGAATCAGGGTAGTCCGCCTCTTCGCGTTCGTTGAATTGATTGAGTCCAGCGACTGCGTCCAGTTTAGGCCACCACGTACGCTTAGCACTTTTGCTTACGAGTGAGCCCATCTCGGCCTGAAGCTCGGATTCTTTAGCGAGTACGTCGTGATCATCGTGTGTGTGCTTCAATTTATTTTCAAAATCGTGTTCGTGCGCGAGTTCTTTTGGGAGTTGGATTTGGTCGGTGGTGTCCAGATTCAGCAGAACCTTTAGCTCATCGATCTGAATTTTGAACTGCAGTTTAGCGAGTTCTAACTCTTGCTTTAAATTTACGGCCTTAATTTCAAATTCCATCTTATCAGACTCGGTTGCAACTCCGCTGCGGATACGCTTAAGTGCGGAGTTGGAGTTCTGGGAATTAATTTTAATTACGGAATCTAAAAGAGTGATCTTTTCTTGGGTATACAATATTTCGGATAAAAGAACTCTGGCAGCCAATAACTCTTCGGCGGTTACCCGCATGTATTGGAATGATTTTTTTTGAGTATTCAGTTCCCTAATATCAGATTCGATTTGGTCTTTGCCACCGTTATACAAATTAACGGACGCTTCTAAACCATAGCTCGGTTGAGTTTTTTGAGCATAAGTTCCTTTTTTGAACGTTTCTTGGCTTGCTTGGAATTCTAGTTTAGGTAGAAATGATCGAGTTAGTGAACCTTCGCGTATTTTCGAAGCATCGACTTCTAAGCGTTGAGCTTCGAGGCGCGTGCTCCGCGATTCGAGCACATTTTTAATATTGTCGTAGTTCACGGAAAACATTCCCGCTAAAGTAGGTAAAGGTTTTAAAAACCCCACCGTAAAATAGAAAATTAGATATCTCGTTTTCATACATTAACCCTATTTTTTGAGCTCAATTGTAAATTCAATTTTGTCCCCATGATTTTCTTTGGCGTCTTTGACGTCTAAGATCAACGTATAGCGATGAGTATTTTTTGGTTTAGAATTGATTTCATAGTGAGAAAACTTTGATGTTTTCGTGTCCGTTACTGGCTCAAGCGTAAGCTTTTCGATTTTTTTATTCTTAGGCAGCTTCATTGATGCTTTCAGATCGAATGTACCAGTTTCTTTTACTTTGCCGTCGTTGTCGAAAACGTAAATTTCAAGTTTCGTGTCTTTGTTTACTACTTCGAGATTTATGGATTCAGTAGATTTTACTACTCCGCCTTTCAGCGGTTGAAAAGAACTTGGTCCATCATGATCATGACCCTCATGAGCAAGTGTTGTCGCAGCAAATAGGGCAGTGAATAGGGCGATTGATAAAAGTTTCATAAATTTCTCCTTTTTTTTAAACTTCGTTTTTATTATTTTGAATTAAGTATTGTTCTGCTGATCGTTTTCCAAACTTATAAAAAAGAGTGGGAGTAACGATGATATCAAGAATAGTAGAGCTCAAGAGGCCGCCGACAATAACCACGGCCACGGGATATAAAACCTCGCTACCGGCTTGTCCCTTGGCGAACACGAGCGGTAGTAGTGCTAGTGAAGCCACACAGGCCGTCATCATCACCGGTACCAATCGCTCTTGAGATCCACGAATGATCATCTCCTTGCTGAATGATTCGTTTTCAAATTTCATCAAATGCAAGTAGTGGGAAATCATCATGATAGCGTTTCTTGAAGCGACTCCGCATAGCGTGATAAATCCAACAAGGCTGGCCACCGTGATGGTCTTGTCAGCGAAGAACAGCAAAAATATACCACCGATAAAGGCTAATGGGATTGTCGCCATAATTTGGGCTGTGATTGTTTTTGAGCGGAAATGACTGAAAAGCACCAGCGCGATACCGATCAATGAAATCAAACCGAAAACTAAGATTTTTCTGGTGGCACCTTGCTGACTTTCAAATTGTCCGCCGTAGACGATGTAATAGCCTTCAGGAAGTTGAACCTCCTTTTTTACTTTGGACTGAACTTCTTCAATCAGGCTACCTAAATCGCGATTATGAACATTGGCACTGATTACGATACGTCGTTGACTATTTTCCCGATTAATTTCGTTTGGACCAGTTGTTTCATAAATATCGGCGACATCCTTTAAGCGAACTTTTCGGCCGTCCGGCATTGTTTTTAAAACAGTTTCTTCCATTTTTTCTATACTGCCGCGTGAGCTTTCATCGAATTGAAAAAATACGTCGTACAATTTGGTGTCCTCTATAATTTGGGCAACGGTTTCGCCGTTGAACGCTGCTTCCAGTAGCTGCGTTACTTCGCCAGGACTTAGTCCAAATTGGGCGGCTTCCGGGCGTAGAACTTTGATTTTAATTTGTGGAATCAAGCCTTGTTGTTCCACTTTTAAATCAACAAGTCCGTTGGTATCTTTGATCGCAGACTGCAGCTCTGCCGCTTTTTGCCGCAGCAGAGTTAAATCAGGGCCAAAAATTTTAATCGCCACCGCAGCACTGACTCCAGAAAGCATGTGATCAATTAAATGGGATATCGGTTGCCCAACGTTGACACCTACTCCGGGTATCGAGCTTTTTAGATTATTTCTAATTTCCGCAAGGACAATATCCCGAGGTCGACCATCATTGTGGAAATCGACATCGATTTCGCTAACATTTACACCCATAGCGTGTTCGTCTAATTCTGCGCGACCTGTACGGCGAGAAACAGACTTAATTTCCTTGGTCTGCATAATAATATGTTCAGCTTTTTGTCCCAATTTATTTGATTCGTTCAAGCTGATTCCCGGTTTGGCAATTACTGAAATCATCGCAGTTCCTTCATTGAACTGTGGTAAGAAATCGCGTCCCATGAAAGGTAGCAAGCTTAGCGCTAGTCCTAGAAGTAAGGCGCTGCCACCCAGTACTAGATTTGCATTTCCTAGAGACCAATTTAAAATTTTGCGATCTAAACTTTTTAACATGGTCACTAGTTTAGTATCATGATGTTCTTTAAACTCGCCCTTTAAAAAATATGAACATAGTACTGGAGTTAAAGTTAACGAAACAATCAGTGATGATATAAGTGCCGTTAAATACGCGACGCCCAGTGGGCTAAATAACCGTCCTTCTAATCCCGTTAAATTGAAAAGTGGGAAAAATACCAATGCGATGATCACTGTTGCCAGCACAATAGAATTTCGAATCTCGCTTGATGCATCGTAAATCACTTTCAACGCCGATCTAGGATTGGAGCCTTGGCTGTTTTCACGCAAACGACGAAAAACATTTTCGACGTCAACGATCGAGTCATCAACCAGTTCACCGATCGCTATGGCAAGGCCACCAAGAGTCATCGTGTTTACAGTCAAATCAAAAAATTTGAAAACGATCGCCGTAACAAGAAAGGAAACAGGGATTGCGGTCAATGTAATGACGGACATTCGTAAATTAGCTAAGAAAATAAACAGTATGATAAAGACCAAGACCGTCCCGAACTTCAGCTTACCTTGTATTCCTTTGATCGAGGCTTCGATAAAGTTCGATTGTTTGAACACATCGGTGTTAATCACAACTCCTTTTGGCATTGAAGGGCGAATTTCAGCGATCGCTTTTTCAACGGATTCGGTGATTTGAATCGTGTCGGCACCGGGCTGTTTTTGAATAGTTATAACTACTGACGGGTTTCCGTTAAAACTGCCATCGCCGCGTTTTAATCGAGGGGCTTCTTTTACTTCAGCAATATCGTCGACGCGAATAGGCTTACCAAAATGTAAGCCCACCAGTGTTTGTTTGATATCATCAATGCCATCGATGATTCCGATATTTCTAACTAGAAATTCTTGTCCTGACTTTTCAAGGAATCCGCCAGTTGTATTTTGACTGATTTGCGAAAGCTCTTTGTCGATTTGTTCCATCGTTAACTGAAATCGATTCATCTTATCCGCCGAAACTAGAATCTGATACTGTTTCAATCCGCCACCGATAGCAATGACCTGCGAAACTCCTTGTATTGTCATCAAGCGTGGGCGCAACACCCACTCCGCAAGATTGCGAAGCTCCATGGGATTGATTTCGTTAGACTCTGTGGTTAGCGCGATCTGCTGAATTTGTCCCATTAGCGAGCCGATCGGTCCCATAATCGGAGTGATATCTTTGGGAAGTCGTTCTTTCGATAGGTTTAGTTTTTCCTGAACGAGTTGACGGCTTTTAAAAATATCCGTTCCCCATTTAAATTCGACATAAATAGCAGAAAGCCCGATACCAGACTGCGAGCGAATTCGTTCGACTCCCGGTAAGCCATTTAGGTAACTTTCGATTGGAAACGTCACGCGTGTTTCGACCTCTTCTGGGGCCATTCCATGAGATTCAGTTACAATGGTGACGGTTGGCTTGGTGATGTCCGGAAAGACATCTATTGGTAAATTTTTAAGAGTGATTGAACCATATACGACTATGAATGCGGTTATAGCGATTACCAATAGCCGATGGTTCAATGCAAATCTAATTATAGAATTGAGCATGTTGTCCCTTTTTTGAGCGAGTAGAATGGAAACTAAATATTAATTGTTAAGAACTAATATTACGCTCTTGGGGGCTGGAAAGGTCCGTCTAAGACAGGGGATTGCTTTGCTGAAAATGAAGCCTCAACTTCGTTAGATGCAATGACTTCCAATAAATCTAAACGATCAGTTTTTGCTAAAGCAGTAAATGGGCTACAGCCATTGACTCGATGTTGTGGACACGCACATTCATTACCACAATCAGATTGCTTTTCATCAGCATGGCCGCCACTCGAGTGATGGTCTGATGCAGTCGGCGAGTTCGTAGAATGAGAACATGCATGTGAATGATAAGGTTTAAAAAACAACGCCAAAATCAAAAAAGACATAGAAAGTAGTAAAAAGTTTCTAATTTGCTTTTGGCGCATCTGTATCCAATCTATGACTATAGGTTTAGAAAGTCAATTTGGTTGCATCTAACTGAGACGCCTACCAAATTTTTCCTTCTATAGATAAATAAACTAATGTCTGATTCTCTGTACCCGGATTGGCACCGATGGTTGAAGGCATGGCGATGCCAGGAACAAGTTGCCACTCACCAACATCGAAACCATAACGTAAACTTGGGCTCACGATGAATTGAGATGACCATTCGGTTTTGTCTTGTCCGATCGTTGCCTCTTCTTGAGACGATGCAAATTCCAACATGAAGTTAAATGATTCCGTTATTAAATACACATTGCTTAAATTCCAAAAAAAGCGATTGTTGTCTGCAGTTAAGCCTGCCGCGGTTTTTGCTTTCGGAGTATGAGTTGCGCCCACATTCCAATGTTGCACCCATTGGTCGTTAATCTTTACAGAAGTAATAAGTGATGCTTCGTATGCATTTACGCCTGCACCTAAGCCGTCTTCAAATTTTCCGGTAGTAGTTACGTAACTCAGGCGTCCAGTGGTTGTGAACGTATCGTTCCCAAAGAATTCATATCGGTAGTTTAATTTGATATCGCCCATTCCTGTTTTATCAGAGGATTCTAAATAGCTGTACGGAATTTCATAAGAGAACTGGTGTGCGCGTGAAAGGATTGGTAATTCGTTGATGAAAACATAAGACCAATCTTTTGTTTTGTTCGATTTTTGGTAGACATTAATAAACTGAACGACACCTGGATCCTGATTGTAGGCTTCCTCAACTAGAAACGAATTATCTTCTATTGGTTCTGAAAATGACAATAGGCCTAAACATGTTACTAATAAAAACGACTTTAAAAAATTCATATGGCTCCCCTCAGTAAAAACTTTACCGTTTCTAACCGTTTTTGAGTAGCCAAGTTTTCTTTAACTTAATCTCTGGGCTTACGTACAGCACTCATCATGATACCCAATAATCCAATCGTAAAAAATGCGGCGATTAATGGGTCATGCGGATTCATTTTATAAAAACCATAGCCACCGATTAGACAAAGGACTGTGAGTGCTATGATTTTTAGTCGTTTTATCATCACTACCCTTACTTTTTAGGTTCTGCTTTACCTAAGTAATCCGGTGGAATAAATTCCGGAGTGTGTGGATATCTAAAACTTTTGTAGGCTTGCAATGATGGCGAGCCTGCATTGTGGTAAGACTCGTCCCAAAAGTGAGATAAAACAATTGCAGATCTGGCCATTTGAAGAATGATTATATCCTTAAATTTTTTGTAGCCTATGTTTGATGGGCTTCGTTCGGCGGCCGTTTTTATGTCCATACCTTTTTCATTTTTAACTTCTGACCTTTTTAGGATGGGGTCGGCTTTTAAAACGGTTTCGATATCTTTGTAAGATAGAGAGCTTAGATATTGCATGATTTCGATAGGTGTACCCGTCGTTAATTTTTTATCTTTGATTGTTTTCGCTTTATCTACAATAAGCTTTTCCATATCAGGACCGAAATGAGTTACGACTTGTTCCTCGTAATACGAATGTATCCCGCCGTGACCAGCGCCGTAACCGTCAAAATCAACGGTTGCATGGAACGGTTGAGAAGCATCGCCTACAAAGTGTCCCATTAAACCCATGTATTGAATCATATTGAAAACAGATTGATTATAAGGAAGTTTGTCGTCTTGTTCTTCCTTGAAATTTTTAGGGTTCAAAGTTCCTGAAAAAGACGCCTTTAAATCAGATGCTAATCTATAGAACTGATCGGCCCTCCACCACAGTGAACCCATCTCCTTTGGAATAGAGAAAATTTTATTTCCATTTTTCTTGTGCTGATTTTCAGTGCCCGTATATTTTTCCATGATGGATCTAATATCTTTAGGTATTTCAAGAATGGTCATTCCCAAAATTTCAGGATCAATATAGTGAGTAGGGTTGCCGACATCACTCGTGTCAGCACCTAGAGATTTCCAATAGATATCTGGAATATTGCAAAGATGTCCCAAACTATGCATGCGGTATTGTAAGAACGGTCTAAGCGCATCGTCTTTTATTAGGTGAGTAGCCGAGACACAAATTGTATGATGACCTCGATTACCCCAAGACAGCGCGGATTCAGAAAATAAAACTACAAGCGGAAGAATGACTGAAAATTTTAATAAAGATGAAATCTGCATAAAAACCTCGATCCTTGATTTATCTTATCAAGGATCGAAAAACTCAAGCTTTTATCTCTAAACCAGGCCGAGCTCGCAGCAGAGTCGTTTTTGAAGGACTATCGCTTACCCAAGAAGGCGGGTGCTTGGCTGCGTCCGAAAAATCCAGCTAACAAGATGATTGTCAAAACATACGGTAGAATCTGAATCCACTGTACGGGGATGATCACGCCGTTAATAGGAACACCTTGGAGGCGGATCTGAAGAGCATCAAAAATTCCAAAAACAAAACAACCTACTAATGTAGGCACTGGTTTCCATTTGCCTAAAATCAGCGCGCTTAATGCGATAAACCCGCGACCGCCAGTCATCAAAGGTGAATACGCTGAAGAAAGAAACAAAGATAAGCTCGCGCCACCTAATGCCGCTAGTCCCCCACATAACAGAACGCTGACCCAGCGAACGCGCTCTACAGAAACTCCGCACGCCGTTAATCCATCGGGGTATTCTCCTGCGAACTGAATCCAGTAGCCCCAACGTGTTTTAGAAATCAGAAAGTAGATTCCCACAACGATAGCAATGGCAAAGACGGTAACTTCGTATGATAAACGCTGTTCAAGAGGAATAGCGGGAGTGGATCCCGTTGAGTTAAAGATAAATTTTGTTAAGAAGGGTATTAGTCCCATCATAAGAAAGTTAAAACCAGTTCCGGCAACGATAGCGTCAGTTTTTAGACGAACTACCAAAAGACTAAATAATAAACTAGCTAAAGCGCCGCAAACAAATGCTAATGTAAACCCGATGTAAGATGAGTGAGTCAGATGGGCAAACACTGCGCCAGAGAATGCTCCTGCTAGCATAAAACCTTCCAGACCAATTTGGACCACTCCAGATTTTTCGCTCAATAAACCGGCTTGGGCTGCAAATATCAATGGGGTTGATACGCGAAGAGCACTCAGTATAAAGCTTAATGAAAAAATATCGATTTCGCCCACGTTACACGCTTCCTGATTGATTAAACTTTTTTCGCTTGTTGAGCCAGCCAATGTTTACGCCGTATTTGTTTAGGTAGTATTGCAATCCAACTCCAAACAAAACCATGGCTTGGATAATTTTAGAAAAATCTTTTGTAATGGTTTCCGTTTCAATATCTAAATCACTAGCGCCCTTATGAAATACAGACATTATAAACGCGTTAGCGACAATTCCGATTGGATGGTTATTCGACATCAAGGCCACCGCGATTCCCATAAACCCAAATTCAGGAGAGAAGCCGATTTTATATTGGCCACTGTAGCCGATTACTTCATTCATACCGGCGCCGCTAGCTAAAACCCCAGACAATACCAAACTTAAAACGACGAATTTTTTTGACGAGATCGAGGCGCGTTCCGCAGCTGCAGGATTTTCGCCAACGGCGATCATTTCAAAGCCCAGTGCAGACTTCGTAAAAAAGAAGTACATCGTTATAGCCGTCAGAATGGCAACAATAAAGAATACATTCACCGGTGATTCTGGAAGTAACTTATTTAAAAAATCAAATGAGTTAGTCCGGAAGGCATCCGCGATCACGGCGCTTTCAGGGTTTTGGGAGTCGGGGTTTTGTAACTGATGTGAAATAAAATAGCTAGAAATGCCGGCTGAAACAAAGTTAAGCATCATTGTAACGATGACTTCGTGACTTCCGCGATACGCTTTTAATAATCCTGGAATAGCACCCCAGATGGCGCCAGCTAATATACCAACCAATAGTATAAGTAGTAAACTTCCCGGGAAAGTAACTCCCGGATACGTCGTTGCAAATACCACCATACTGATTGCACTGAAGTTCAGTTGTCCCTCAGCACCAATATTAAACAAGCCAGATTTGAATGCCGTTGACACCGAAAGCCCCGTGAAAATTAACGATGTCATATAGAATAATGTTAAACCGAAGTCGTACTTGCTGCCAAAGCTGCTGCGAACCAAAATTTCCAAAATGTGGAGAGGATTTTCACCGGCAAAAAAAATGATCATCAGAGCGCAAGCCAAACCAAATAAGAAGCCAAAAAATGATTTCACAGTACGACTCCTAACATACAACGACCAATTTCCTTTTCAGAGAAGCCAGAACGAATATGTTCGCCAATGATTTTTCCGTTACGAATAACTAGGATGCGGTCAGATAGTTTCAATAGTTCATCTAGTTCACTTGAGATCAAAAGGACGCCTTTTCCTTTTTCTTGCGCTATAATTAACTGTTCATGAATTAACTCAATCGCGCCGATATCCACACCGCGAGTCGGGTGGGCGGCAATAATAATTTCCGGGTCATGAAATAGCTCGCGAGCCACTACAATCTTTTGCTGATTGCCACCAGAGAATGCATTAAAATCCAAGTTGATATTATTAGGTTCGACTTTAAATTTATCGAACATGCTTTGAGTCAGATTTTTAATCTTTTTCCAGTCCAAAGTTCCTTTAGAGAACCATTTGGGCTTACGTTGATAGCCAAGAATGAAATTTTGAAATGCCTTTAAGTCTGGTAATACGCCCAAGCGCAAGCGGTCTTCCGGAAAAACACCAATTGCTAAGTCTCTAGCGCCATACGGCCCAAGAGACTTAGCGTCTTTGTCCAAAATTGTGATTTTTCCTGAATAATTAAAACGTTTTGAGTTCAAAATAAACGGAATCAGCTTTTCTTGACCATGTCCTTCGATGCCAGCGATGCCCAGAATTTCGCCTCGATGAAGTTTGAAATTCAAAAGATATTCTTTGTTGTTCTCTGTGAACTTTACATTTTCTAGGTCGAGAACTACGCTTGGATCTGGATACTTTTCGAAAGAACGCTTTTCAAATGAAACAGGTTTGCCAACCATTTTAGACGCCATTTCTTTTTCGTCTAGTTCAGTCGCAGGGTATGTTCCCACGAGTTGGCCTTTGCGAAAAATGGTGATCGTGTCGGCTATGCGTTTAACTTCCTTAAGTTTATGCGTAATCAGAATAACTGTCTTGCCTTGTTTCTTAAGCTCTAGCAATTGATTCAATAACTCATCAATTTCATGTGGGGTTAGTACAGCGGTAGGTTCATCGAAAATTAAGATCTGATTGTCTAGACAAAGTAGTTTTAAAATTTCAATTTTCTGTTGGACTCCAACGCCAAGATCCTTAACTGGCGTGTCCCATGGAATATCAAATTTGTATAGCTTTGCAGTCGCTTTGATTTTTTCAATTTTTTCTTTCTTGAAGTAGAGTTCGAACGCATTTTGTTTGGGGTCTACCAACAAAACATTTTCAAGCGCCGTATGTGCCGGACTTAGCATAAAGTGCTGGTGAACCATCCCAATTTTGAACTTCATCGCATCGATCGGCGACGAGAAACGAACATCTTCAGAGTTTACCTTGATAGCTCCCGCATCAGCGGTATAGATCCCGAAAAGGATCTTCATGATAGTGGATTTACCGGCCCCATTTTCACCTATAATGGCATGTATGGTATTTCGATGAATAGAGAACGAAATATCGCGATTGGCCCATACATTACCAAAGCGCTTTCCTATGTTTAAAAATTGAATTTCCGCGTTCGAATTAGTTTCCATTGGCGCTTTCTAGGGTTTGTTTTAAGTCTACATAAACAAACCCTAACGTGAATTAGGATTTCAAATTACTTTTTTTTCATTAAATAAAAATCAGGAACTTTGATTTTACCTTCGATAATTTCGATTTTAATTTTCTCTAATTTTTTAATATCCTCGCCAGAAACAAGCTTTTCATTATGCTTATCCATAGCGTAGTCGATGCCTTTATCTTTCAATCCATAGCGAACGATACCTGATGTGAATTTGCCGTCTTTTAAATCTTTGATCGTAGCGTATACGCCTTGATCCACGCGCTTAAGCATTGAGGTTAAGATAAATCCAGGCTTCATCCAGTTCTGATTACTGTCTACGCCAATAGCTAGTTTCTTTTTCTCTTCAGCAGCATCGAATACACCCGAATTTGAAGCGCCAGCCGCTACGAAAATAATATCTGCACCTTGTTGGAATTGGTTCAATGCTAACTCTTTTGCTTTTGCCGGGTTATTCCATGAATCAGCTGTGATGCCGATATAGTTTTCCAAGACAGTGAATGATTTGTCGAAATGTTTTACACCGGCTTCATAACCCACGGCAAATCGACGAATCAAAGGAATATCCATTCCACCAATGTAGCCAACTTTCTTTGTTTTAGACTTCATCGCAGCTAGATAACCAACAACAAATGAACCCTGGTGTTCTTCAAACATTAAGGATCTAACATTAGCAGCCGTTACTTCACCGTCCACAATCACAAATTTTGTGTTTGGATTTTGTGCGGCGACTTTTTTAACGGCGTCTTGTTGTGCGAAGCCAATTCCGATCACTAAGTCGAATTTTTTCTTTGCGAATTGACGATGTAAATTTTCAATCGAATTCACATCCGTGGCTTCGACATACTTAAGTTCAATACCTAAATCTTTTTCTGCTAAACTCGCGCCCTGGTAAGCAGCAGAATTAAATGACTTGTCTTCTTTCCCACCTTTGTCCAGGACTAGACCTATTTTTAACTTTTCCGCAGTTTGCCCCATTGAGGCAATTAGCAACACCATCATTAGCTTTTTTATAAACATTTGATTTTCCAAGGTTATTAGGTTTTAGAGCGCTGTTTCTAGACCTTATATTTAAAACTTTAGACTGGGTCAAAGTATTAATTGAACTATTATCTGGCAAATTGGTTTAAAGTAATGTAAACCTAGTATAGCGTTTATTTTTATTTGGAGGTTAAGATGAACGAAACTTTATTACTCTCTGGAGGCTACAATAGGCCCAACCTCGGATCGGGACCTTCGTTTAGCAATCCATCGTCTGGTAGTTTTATGCAATCGTTCGATAAAGCCAGTGAAATCCCCTATGAAATTATTCATGTAAAAGAAGGGGATGTTATTTTTAAAGAAGGCGAACAAACCCGCGGACTTTTTTATGTTCAATCGGGATGTATCAAAATGTATGTTAACCGCAGCCAAGCACGCGGGCGTACGACGACACCGGAATATGTAACCAAACTAGTTGGTCCCGGCGAATACTTTGGATACAAAGCCTTGGTTAAAGGCGGCACATCGTTAGCGACTGCGAAAGCGATCAAAACATCAACTGTATGGTTGTATTCCAAGGACATGATCTTAGCAGCACTTCAAGATTCCAGTCCTTTATTTAAGGTACTTTTGAATCAAGCTGTATTTGATTTGCAGTCTTACGAGACGACAAGTCAGCTTCATTACCTAGCATCGGTGCAAGAAAGAATTGCGCATCAGTTAGTAGTTCTTGGTGACAAGTTTGGTGTACAAACACCAAATGGTGTGTCGATCAATTTGAAACTAACACGCAATGAATTTGCTCAGCTAGCGAGTACAATTAATGAGTCTTTGTCCCGTCATTTGACCGAATTCAAATCCGAAGGTTTGATCGATCTGAACGGGAAAGAGATCATAATTAAGAACCGTGATGGCTTGATTGCAAAATCTGGAAACCATAAATAGCCGACGATAGGCTATAAAAAGTTCCAGCTCGAAGGCCGTCCATCAATGCCCATGGGAATTTTCTCTATAGAAAACAGAAACTATGCTGTATAGATAATTTCCATGGGAATAACCATAGAGCCAATTGGGGTTTTAGAATCCTGTTATTTAGATAAATTCGGCACGCCTCGACAGCCGGGGCTTGTGCCGACTTCATTTGGTCGCATCCGTGTTTTTCCTGAGTGGCAGCCAGCCGATTCATTGCAGGGTTTAAACGAGTTTTCGCATATTTGGGTTCTGTTTCATTTTCATCAGAATCAAGTTTCAAGTTTTAAAGCGAAAGTTCATCCCCCTCGTATGGGCGGAGACAAAATCGGTGTATTTGCCACGCGTTCTCCTCATCGTCCAAATCCTATTGGATTATCGCTGGTAAAGTTAGATAGAATTCAAGATGGCTATATTTACATATCGGGAATCGATATAGTGGACGGAACACCTGTGTTGGATGTGAAACCGTATCTGAGCTATGTGGAATCTATTCCCGATGCTGTTTCTGGTTGGGTTCAAAAGAAAGTCGACGGCGAGATTGAAGTCAGTTTTCCATCTCACCTGGAAAATAAAGTCATCGCCATCGAACGAAAGCATCCTAAGTTTAAGGACCTTGTTGTAAGTACCCTAAAGCTTGATCCAAGGCCGACAGTATATAAAGGATACGAGTCTGAAAAAAACTCTCCGTATCGCCAAACCCACGCTGTAAGAATTATCCAATACGATATTCATTTTGAATTTATTTCCAAAGAACAGATACAAGTTATCGATATAATTGATCTTTAAAGATCAGTGCCGCTTTTTTACCACTTGGGTATTGCGTATTTTTGTCGCACATTTTATAGTGCGCGTTATAAACGTATAAGGGGTCGTATGTCATTAGAAACGAATAAACACGAAGCAAAAACGTCCACTCAACCCGTAAAAGACACTTTAAGAAAAGTTCCGACTTTAAGCTTAAAGGACTACACACATGGAACTGAAGAGCAGAAGAATCAATTCATTCTTGGATTGTTTAACGGAATCAAAGACTACGGTTTTATCATCCTTAAAGATCACCCTGTGCGCGCTGAACTTATCAATCGCGCTTACGAAATTTTAGAAGCGTTCTACAAATTACCTACGGAAGCGAAATTAAAATATGTGTCTCCAGCCGGTGGCGGACAAAAAGGTTATACAGCGTTTGGTAAAGAACACGCTAAAGATGCATCTGTTATGGACTTGAAAGAGTTCTACCATGTTGGTCGCGAAACAGAGACTGAGAAAAACATTTGGCCAACTGAAATGCCAGAATTCAAGTTAATCTTTTCTCAACTATACAATGACTTAGAAAAAGCCGGTTTAATAATGATGGAAGCTTTGACGGGTCCATTACAAGTGGAAAAAGATTTTTTCACTAAGATGGTTACTGGTGGCGTTTCTATTTTAAGACTTCTTCATTACCCACCAATTCCTGAAGGTGTTGATCCGCGTTGCCTGCGTGCAGCTCCACATGAAGATATAAATTTCATCACATTGCTGCCAGCAGCTACGGCGTCTGGCTTACAGTTAAAAGACAGAAACGGCGAATGGTTAGATATCGTTAGTGAAAACAACACATTGATCGTTGATGCGGGTGATATGTTGGCTCGGCTGACGAACGATATGATTCCTTCGACAACTCATCAAGTTGTGAACACTGAAGAAGGTCGTTTCAAAAGTCGTTTCTCGATGCCGTTCTTCATGCATCCACGTCCAGAAGCAAGCTTAGATTGTTTAGCTTCTTGTCGCGGTGAGGGCGAAAAATACCCACCGATCACTGCGGGACAGTTTTTGACTCAACGTTTGATCGAAATCGGTTTGTTACCTAAGCAATAATAACTGTTCGAGGGCGGGCGTTAGCCGGGGGCTACTTGAAGAAAGTTTTTGTATTTATAATATTATTTCAAAGTATTTCTTCACTAGCTCAGGTGGTGGCGAATACCGATTTGCCTGAAGTCAAGTTACGCATGATTTATATGAATCGTGATTCATTTATCAAACCATGCGTGGCTAATCCATCACCGTGCGGCTTAACTCCCGCAGAATTAAAACAAGCTACCGATCTATTAGCGGCGTCGCCTACGTTCCAGGGAATCGAATTCTCGGGTGCTTCATGGATTCCCCAAATACCTACGACACCAGGAACAGGACGTCTAACTCCACTGTATACATCTGAAAAAATGATGGGTGCAAAAATCGTAATTAATAGCGCACGTTTACTGAATGCGCCTTTCAAGCCAGTAGCACCGTTCGAGCTTTATGTGGAATCAATGCTGGGCTATTTGTTTTTTCAGCCGTCTCAGAAGTTAGCTCCGACTCAAGCGTTAGCAAAAAAGTTTGCAGTGTTTTGGGGAAAGTTATTTAAATCGATTGGACTTGAACAATTAAAAGAAGATCGTATTGAGCTTTTAGTTTTCAAAAATAACGAAGTTCGCATAATGCTTTTGGATTCTTACCAAGCGCACTTTCTAAACCCAGAAATTTTGAAACATCTTAAATGTGATGCTGGCGGGGTGGCGAGTTACTTTACTAATTATTCGCAAATTGCGTGGACTCAGTACAAGGCCAGCCCAAATGGTTCTAAGGGTGTGGCGCGTGCGCAATTAACTTATGATTGTGTAACAACTCGTGGACAGCGTCAGAACATGGCAGCGGATGTGAGTTTTGAAGCTGAATTTGTCGGCATGGATAAAAAACAGTGGAATAGTAGTACATTTCAAGTCAAAGTAAATGCCTCAAGAAGAGGAGCGATTCGATAACATGAGATTCTATTTAGTGCTCACCATCATTGCAGTTTCGCTCTATTTGGTGTTGAAGCCAAATGGATCGTCTATTCCTGCGGATGATAGTGCTAGTTCAATTTCACAAGATGCCTCTACAGCCAAAGACGAGCCGTCAGAGCCCGCATCTTCGACCGGCGCCATTGCTTCAACGACGACACTAGCTGCACCGATTTCGGCACCGACGGTGGACTTGGGTGCATTGGGTAGAAATAATATTGGCTTAATGCTGAATAAATTAAGCGAATGCACAGAGATTAAAAACACGGTCCCATCAAGTGCCGTTGAGCCAACACTATCTTCCATTTTGGAATCAGTTCAGCCAGAACTAGGTGAGCCGGTCATTCGCTCCGAAGACTGGAACACAACTGAAGTTACGTTAGCAGATGGAACTAAACGTGTGATCAAAATTGAAACTGTGTATGAAGATGACGACATCATCAAGCGTCTTAAGCATTATCAAGTGACCAATCAAACGCTGGTTCCGCTTGAGTTAACAAGTGAACAGTCAACAAATCCTTCTGAAACGTTTCTAGCGTCACTAGAAAAAGAGGGGACCGTGAGCAGTCGTGAACGCAGCGAACGCGTGTTCTTTCAAAATGGTGAAGAAGTCACCTACACTGAACGCGACGGCAAACTTGTAAATAGTGAAATTATCCGCGCGGGCAAATCATTAAAATGCAGTGACTACGGTCAGCCTTCTTTTAAATGTCAGTGTTTCTGATTCTTTAAAAATTTTTCTGTTTCTTCTAATAGTTTTAAATTCGCGATTTCTGCCTTCTTCAGATTTTTAACATCGGCCGCGGTGACTCGTGGATGTCTATACGCTTCCTTAAGCATTTTGCGATTATTTTTGGCGAGCTGATTTGTTTTTTCAATTTGATCTGTCATCATCTGCATAATTTTTTTGACTTCAGAGTCAACGGTGGGAGGGGCTGTTTTGGACCATGTCATGAGGCTTAAAAGTAATAGAATACACATGCTTTGGCGCTATTCAATTTCAAGACGATGTCAAAATATGAGTAGTTTGGTTTTTAGATCCGAAAAGCGCTAGTTGCGACGACTAGCGCTTTTCGAGTTCTTTAATTTTGGAAACGAACCAAAGATTCTTGTAGAGCTACGATACGGACTTTCGATTGCTCTAGTAATTCGCGGTCAGCTTTAACAACGTCTTCATCGGCATTTGCCAAGAATTTTTCGTTGCTGAGCTTGCCGTTTAGAATGCCGATATCCTTTTGCAGTTTTTCAACTAGCTTTTGGATACGCTTAACTTCTTCTTCGATATCTACGATGCCTGCTAGTGGGATGATAACTTTAGCTTGTAAGCCTGCTTGCGCGATTGAGTTTACTGCGCATTTAGACATATTGCCTTCGTCACCGATTTGAGTCACTTCTACGCGCGCCAGCGTTTCAATTACAGTTTTGTTTTCGCCTACAATTTTTTGTGCGCGATCATCGGCTATACCGATTCTGATTTTTAACTTCTCGGCAGGGGAAATTCTGTTTTCACCTCGGATGTTGCGAATCGCAGAAATGATGTCTTTGATGAAATCTACTTCTTGTGATAACGCCTCGGAACCGAACTCAAGTAGTGCTCGATCAGAACGTACGGTTGGGTACGCATCTGTAATACAAGCGGCATTGCGGATCGGAAGCTTTTGGTAAATTTCTTCGGTAATGAATGGGCAGAATGGGTGAAGCAAGCGAATGAAGCGATTCATAACTTGCGCCATTACTACTTGTGTAGCTTTGCGTTCATTCTGACGATCGCTTGTTAAAATAGGCTTCGAGAATTCGATATACCAATCACAGAACTCATTCCAGATGAATTGATACAATGATGTAGCGGCATCAGAAAAACGTTCTTGTTCAAGTGCTTCTTCGATATTTTTTTCTAATACACCTAACTTAGTTAGAATCCATTGATCAAACAAACTCATATAGGCTTTTTGGGGCAGTGCCTTTTCTTTTTCAGCGGGCACTTCGAAATCTTTTAAGTGAGTCAGTGCATAGCGAGACGCATTCCAGATTTTATTCATGAAATTGCGGTAACCTTCTAAACGTTGTTCAGAGAATTTCAAATCACGGCCAGAGAACAGATGAGCCAAGAACGAAAAACGAAGCGCATCGGCGCCATGTTTTTCAATCATTTCTACTGGGTCTACTGAATTACCAAGGCTCTTAGACATTTTCTGTCCATTGGCATCGCGAACTAAACCATGGATGTAAACGGTACGGAATGGAACATCACGCTTGAACTCTAAGCCCATCATGATCATACGGGCAACCCAGAAGAAAATGATATCGTGACCCGTAACTAGATAGTTAGTTGGGTAGAATGTTTTCTGAGTTTCGGTATCGTTCGGCCAGCCCATTGTTGAAAATGGCCACAAGGCTGAACTGAACCATGTGTCTAGAACATCTTCGTCTTGAGATAAGTTTTTCTTGCCGCACTTTTCACACTCATGAGGTGCTGTTTCGGAAACAGTGATCGTTCCGCAATCGGCACAATTCCATGCTGGAATACGATGTCCCCACCAAAGCTGACGAGAAATACACCAGTCTTCGATGATGTTCATCCAGTGAAGGTAAACCTTTGTCCAACTTTCTGGTTCAAAACGGATTGTGCCGCTTTCAACCACGCGTTTAGCTGGGGTTGCTAAGTTTTCAGTTTTAACAAACCACTGCTCAGATAAAAAAGGTTCAACAACGGCGCCAGAACGTGAACAGTGACCCACAGAGTGAACATGTGGTTCTTCTTTTACCATTTGACCAAGTTCTTTTAATTTTTCGATAACTTGTTTACGAGCTTCTTGAACTTTAAGGCCTTTGTACGGACCTGCGTTTTCGTTTAGTTCCGTTTTTTTATCAAGAATGTTGATGAATTCTAGTTTGTGTTTAACGCCGATTTTATAATCGTTGAAATCATGTGCTGGCGTAATCTTAACTACACCGGAACCGAATTCTTTATCAACGTAAGTATCAGCGATAACAGGAATTGCGCGATTGATAATCGGAATGACGACTTTCTTGCCAACTAGGTGTTTATAACGTTCATCGTCTGGATGAACGCAAACAGCCGAATCTCCTAGCATAGTTTCTGGACGAGTCGTTGCGATGGTTACGAAGTCTTGTGTGCCTTCGATCTGGTAGTTGATGTGGTACATCGTACCTTTGATCTGCTTGTGTTCCACTTCAAGATCGGAAATAGCTGTCTCGAGTGGGCCGCTCCAGTTAACTAGGCGTTTGCCTTTGTAGATCCAGCCTTTTTTGTAAAGGTGAACGAAAACTTTGTTAACGGCTTTGGAAACATTGTCATCAAGTGTAAACGTAGCACGTTCCCAATCACATGAATCACCGAGGCGGCGCATTTGATTGTAAATGCGGTTGCCGTACAAGTTTTTCCATTCCCAAATTTTTTCAACGAATTTTTCACGGCCAAGTTCATGGCGGGTTACGTTTGTTTTCTTTAATTCTTTTTCAACAACAGTTTGTGTTGCGATACCCGCATGATCCGTTCCAGGCAACCACATAACGTTGAAACCTTGCATACGTTTCCAGCGAACTAACAAATCTTGAATCGTATGATCCAAAGCATGTCCCATGTGCAAGAAGCCAGTGACATTCGGTGGAGGTAAAATAATACTAAACGGAGGTTTGTGAGATTGATCTACAGATTTAAAATGACCGCTGCTTTCCCACCAAGTGTAAATTTTTGTTTCAACTTCATTAGGGTTGTAACGATCCGACAATTCATTTTGAGTATTTTGTGAATTCATGGCCTAAAGAGTATCATAAGTACTTGGCTTCGTTCAACTTATTGAATGCTTGATCGCCTTCTGACCTATTGCGGCCAGGACCTCTTGCTATCAAGTGAATCCTGGCCAAATCTTGATGTTTATCTGAGCTTAATTTTTGGGAAATCCAGTGGGACATCAAACGCTACGTTTGTATAGTTTGTAAAGATATTCAGTGCCACATGAGCCAGGAGTTCCGACACTTCGGCATCTGAAAATCCCGCGTCCTTGACGGCTTGAACATCGGCCTTAGAAATTTTAGCTCGCTCGCGAACCAGTTTACCTGCAAATTTCAAAGCGGCTTGAGTTCTGGGGTCGGCGGACTCACCGGCTTGTGCTGCCGACATTTCAGCAGCGGTGGCTCCGGCTTTTTGTCCGAGCACAGTGTGAGCCGCTAAACAGTATTCGCAGCGATTAATATCTGCAACAAGGACAGCGATTTGCTCACCCAGCTTTGCGTTTATTTTTCCTTTGCCTAAAGCGCCAAAAGAACCCCACATGCTGGCCAACGCCGCTTCAGAATTTCCGATGACCTTAAACATATTCGGAACTACCCCGAATGCGCCTTTGATTTGATCGAACATTTGCTTGTGATGTCCTTCCGTTTGTTCTGGTATTTTGATAGTTAAGTGTGACATGTTTCCTCCTATATATTTTTCTATTTTCGTGAAATAATGGTTGAAAACAAGTCGGCACAAAATGGTGGGATAGGTACTTTTTGGTGCATGTTGAGGAAACTATGGATGAAAAAAAATTAAAAATAAATTCTTTGGTTGAAGACGTCATCGGCTGCAAGTGGTCGCTGTCAATTTTGGATATGATGGATAAAGGAATTAAACGTCCTGGAGCCATGGTCCGTGAACAAGAAGGACTAACTACCAAAGTTCTAAACGAGCGACTGCGCCGATTTATTAAATATAAAATTATAAATAAAATTGAGTACCCAGAAATTCCGCCCCGAGTAGAATACGAATACACTCCGCTAGGAAGGAAGTTTTTAAATATCGTAGTAGCTATTCGACAGCTAGATGACGAGCTCAAGGGAAAGGATTAGTTACGGTACGTAAAATTGGATGCATTGATAATTGTATCCCATTTTTCTGAGAATTCCGAGCTGTTCTAAATAGGAAGAACCTGGCAAAATGCCTCTGCCATCAGAACCCAAATTTGTTTTGAAACCGTATGAATGAATCATTCGAATTTTTTTCAAAACTTCAGCGACCGGGGTTGAATGTAGCCAAAAATTTGAAGCCCCATTCACATCGAAACGAATATCTAAATTTTTATTTTTTGCCATCAGATCTAGCCATTCTGGCGTTATGTGATTGATGTGCCCAATGCGTAGACGGACGGGGCGTCTATGGTTTTCTAAAGCAAACTTTAATATATCATAAAAGGGTCCTGTATTCGCAGCTTCGAATGCGTGGATTCGTAACTCTTGCGCTGGTTTCACTCATGAAATCTAAAAGGTTAGTCAGCAGTTCTGCTTTTACCTTTTTCATTTTATCCATTTCAAATTCTTGGTTATCCTCAAACAGGCTAGACGTAATATCTAAACCGTCAATGCCGTGGTCTCCTTCTAGGCGTTTAATCGCACTTTTGATTTTATCTCGGCGAACGCTGACAAATGTTTTTACTTTAGCTTTGTAGTGCATAGCCATCGCTGTGAAGGTTGAATAGCGCCACTGGTGAACAGGGTCGTGCAAAAATACTTCAGGAATAGAAATATGCATTTCCTTCCAATTTTGATATTGATCTGCTTCAAAGTAATGTCGGTATAGACGGATCAAATGTTCGGAGGAAAGGCTTTTTATCCAGTGAGTGCGAATGTCTTCTTGGGTGGCATATATTTTTCTGACGTCGGCACTCGAAAGGCCTTTTCCAACTTTTTCAATAAAAACAAAGTGTCTAAAATTTTCGACCGGATCGCCGGGTAAACTATGACATAGATCTTTTATCGTTAAATGAGCGAAGTCTTCTGGAGTAACTGTTTGTCGAGCAGCCTCTTCCGAAAGATCAAAATTTACTTTCATAAAAAGTAAATATCGCTCATACGTAACCAGAGTTTTGGATAGCAATTGTTCTTCGACCGGAATGGAAAATACATCACTTCCTAATGATGCAAAATTATCTGCAAGAAAGAGCGAAGAAAAATGTTCGTGAAAGTTAGACGCCCAACACGTGAGTGTGTTAAGCACGGCAAATAGAACAATAAGAACGGATTGTCGCATAGGAAAATACAAAGTAATATGGAGGCCTAAATAGCGCCGTAAATATCTGATTTTACGCCTATTTGTTCGCTGTTTTGGAGTAGAGGCCCATTTAGCGCTGTACCTCTGTCAAAACGTTAAACAGCAGAAGGTGTTAGCGCCGGCTTAACATTGGCATTCACGCCCTGTCTAGAGGGCCGGCGAATAAGTTTTTAGTATGAGTAAATGTATTTTTTTAGTTTCGTGATTAATTGTAAAAATTGGATAGTTGTCTGAACTCGACCCATCTTTTCTTTTTAGTAAAGATTATTTAGCCATTAGACCTAGTGTTAAACCCTTGAATTTATTCGCTATAAATTGCTAGTGATGTTACTCCATTTTGGCACTTGGTTGGCAGCAAAGTAATTGAATTTTATTTTTCGCCGAGTGCGTTTAACTATTTGTTCTGTCGAAACTTTAGACGGTTCGACTAAGATAGGAATTGTATGAAAATGACTTCAGTAAAAATCATAGGTTTGTCTGCAGCGATCGCAATGAGCATATCATTGTCAGCGTGTGATGTTCGCAATGAACTTAAAGACATGCACAAGAGCACCGGAAATATGGAGAAGAACACTGAAAAAATGGTGGAAATCACTGACCGCATGGAAAAAATGACGGAAAAAATGAGCGGTGATGTTGAAGAAATGAAAACTGAAACTAAAGAAGTTAATGAGAGTGTTGTCACCATGGGGCAAAAGATGGACAACGTAAATCAAAACATCAATCAATTCAATGGTAAGATTGATAAACTCCACGTTGTTATTGATAGCCTTGAGAGCCGTGTAGGGACAGGCATTGAAGAAACATACGACGGCCTTCGCCAAGGTGATTCTTCGAATTTACGTCGTTTGGCGTTTCAAGGTATGTTGAATGCGCGAGCGCATGAAAAGAAACTTCTTGAGGCAGCTCAGTACCTTGCTGGCTATGAGTTTTATTTTTGGCGCGGTTTCGGCGTTGACGCTGATTTGGCTCGTCGTGAAGAGCTAGTGACAGGCGCGGCTCAGCAGTTTTTTAAAGATATTTACGAAATTTATAATTATAAAGCTGCCGTTTTTCCAATGGCAGATCCCGATTTAGGCGAAGGCTTTAATCGTGAAGCTTCGTTCAATGCAATTGCGGCGGCTTTGCACATGGATAATCCGAAGCAAAAAGAAAACATTAAATTGATGGCTAATAAAGGAATTAAAGTTGAAGAACTTTCGTTCCTAAAAATCATCAAGGCCGGCTTAGTGGCTAAGATCAACGTTGAAGATAAAAAGTTGAAATTAGAAAACGTTCCGGCTCAGTACAAAGAAGTAATGATTAACGAAGAGATTTCAATCAAGTTGTTGCAGGCGCGTTGGAATTTCTTGGCGGTTGCTGCTTTAGATAAAAGTTTTCACTTCAAGCAAAACGGTGTTTTTAAGTATGTTCGCGCGGCTTGGAATTTAGCGACGACTTGGAAATTGGACTTTTCTAAATTGAACTCAAGCCAAATTGCTGATCAACATTTCTATTTAAAAGAAGCGCAGTCGGCACGTACATTTTTGACCTCAATCGGCGTTGAAACCAAGCCAGATATATTGTTAGTTTCATTCATCAACCGAATGAGACCGGCCAATGTTGATAAGCTTTCTGGTGAAAATCGCGCCAAAGTGGAAGAATGCTTACAAATTTTAGAATCATTTACGAAGTAATAATCTTTAGCGATGTTGTTCCTATTGGAACAACATCGTAAATCCGATTAGTACAAATACGACGCTTGTTTTAATCAGCGTAATTACAAAAATATCTTTGTAGCAGTCTTTGTGGGTCATTCCAGTAATCGCAAGTAAAGTTATTACGGCGCCATTATGAGGCAGTGTGTCCATGCCGCCAGACGCCATCGAAGCCACTCGATGCAAAAGTTCTGCACTTGTGCCATGTTCTTGAGCCCACTTCAAATATTCGGCGCCAAAGGAATCTAGAGCAATACTTAATCCTCCTGAAGCTGAACCCGTGACTCCAGAGAGGACGTTTACAGTGATGGCTTCAGATAGAAGGGGGCTGCCGCCGCGACCAATGCTCATCATCGCTTCGGCGATTGTTTTAAATCCCGGTAGTACTTTAACAACATTACCAAAACCTACTTCGGAGGCCGTATTCATAATCGCGAGTAAAGATCCCGTCGCTCCTAAGCTGATGGCATTAGCCAATTTACCGGATAAGCGTTTTGGGTTTAACAACGTCGCTAGTAATACGCCGACTGATAGAGCAATGATAAGAGCCCAGTTATTCATTGTACCTTTTAGAGTATTCAAATCCATTTTGTAAGGTGGTTCCCCTGCCCAAGTGGAAATGTCCCATTGAGGAAATACGACCTTTTGCAAAAGCAAAGTCACCAATAAAACACTCATCAACGGAATCGCTGCCACTAGCGGGGAAGGCAGACTCTGTAGTTTCTGAGTTGTAGATTCGGCTTCGGCCACGCCGTAGCCAATACCCTGTGCTTGAAATTGTTTGCGCTTATATTCCAGATACCACATGCCACTTACAAAAATGATAATGCCACCGATAGTTCCAAACACCGGGGCCGCATATAAATCGGTGTTAAAGAATTTCATTGGAATGGAATTTTGGATTTGCGGAGTTCCGGGAAGTGCATCCATTGTAAACGTGAAAGCACCGAGTGCAATTGTGGGAGGTAGTAATTTCTTTGGAATATTCGCGCTTCTAAACAAAGATGCGCCAAATGGGTAAACGGCAAACGCAACCACGAACAAGCTAACCCCGCCATACGTTAAGACGGCGCAGGATAGAACAATCGCTAAAATACTATGCCTAGTTCCCAATTTTTGAGTAATGGCCTGGGCGATTGATTCAGCTGCTCCCGATTGTTCCATGACTTTGCCGAAGACTGCGCCTAACAAGAAGAATGGAAAGTAGACCTTTACGTAACCCGCAAGTTGAGGCAGAAACAATTCGGTAAATGTCGGCAATGGTGATAAACCAGAAAAAGCGGCGGCTAATAAAGCAAATATCGGAGCAAAGAAAATAACGGAAAAGCCTCGATAGGCCATATACATTAATAATCCTAAACTGATTAGAATTCCTAAACTTGCAAGCATAGTCACCTCGGTGCACGTTCTATATCGTGCGACCGAGACTAATACAAATGGATTAATTAATTTCGCTAGGGACTTTTTCTTTATCGAAAATTAACTCGAACGGAGCAATGTCTGGTTCAAGTTCGACGTTCAAGTTTAATTTACCAATTTTTTCTTTGTCGATAACGATGCGTCTGATTTTATCTTCAGGGAACGGAAAATCGATTTTTGGGTGATCTTTCAATGCCGTTTTCATGTAGTTAGACCAAACTGGCACGGCACCTGATCCACCTGTTAAGCCAGTGACTCCATTTTGATCGTATCCGACCCATACGAGTGCGGTTTTGAGAGGAGTCATTCCGATAAACCAAGTGTCTTTGTAATCGTTTGTTGTGCCTGTTTTGCCGGCGATCGAAATATCAAATCCAGCAGAGGCTAAACCTTTGGCCGTTCCTGTAATGGGCGTTTGCTTCATTACGCCGATCAAAATCGAAGTAAGAACATCATCAAATACGGGTTCAGGGGATGGTTTATACTCATAGACTAATTGATCTTTAAAATCATACACACGCTTGATAAAGCTTAATTCCACTTTCTTGCCTAAATTCGCCAGTGTTGAATAGATCTGTAACGCTTCGATTGGATACATTTCGAAAGCGCCCAGAGTCAGCGATGGGAAGGGTTGCAATGGCGAGTAGGCGCCCAGTTTCTTGGCGTTGGCAATAATATCATCTAGGCCGACGGTTTGACCTAGTAATGCCGTGGACGCATTCAATGAATTTTTCAAAGCATAGTAAAAAGGAACCGGTCCAAAAAATTTCTTGGCGTAATTTTCAGGTGACCATTTCTTTTTATTTAAGGTCCATACAAATGGCTCGTCTTTAATGGGCGTCATCGGGGTAAATGGACGATAGCTACCAAATAGTTTTCCTAAACCAGTAGCTTCAACAAAGCCTTCTTCTGTTTTGATTTTCTCTAAAGCGGTTAAGTAAACGATAGGTTTGAAAATCGATCCGACTTGGCGATGGCCCTCAATTGCACGATTGAACTGAGTCATGCGGAAGCTGCGCCCACCAACCAGAACATCGACAATACCCGTTTGGTGATCAGTGGAAATAACCACGCCCTCAAGCGATTGGCCTTTAGTTTTTTTCTCGGCCAGTTTTTTATTTTCTTTTTCAAGAGCCGCTAGGTGATTTTGCAAAGCCTCTTGTGCTTTTTGTTGCATATCTAAATTTAATCCTGTTTGGATGCGCGTGCCATCCGCGGGGATGTTTAATTTCTTCAATTGCTTGCGAACGGCATCCAAATAGAACGGTGCGGTTTCGGACGCCTGAGCTGGACGTTTTTTGGGCATCGGTTTTTTAACTGCTTCATCATATTCGGTATCTGATATCAACTTTAAGTCCTTCATTTTAGTGAGAACCAAATTACGACGAGTCATCGTTTTTTCAACTTTTGTAAATGGATTGTATACGCCGGGCCCATTTAAAACCGCAGCAAGTAAGGCACACTCATCTAAAGCTAGGTCTGATATTTTTTTATCGAAATAGAACTGGCTGGCAGAACCAAAACCGATAATTTGAAACGGTCCATTTTGCCCCATGTAAATCACGTTCATGTATGTTTCTAAAATTTCGTCTTTAGTCATTTTTTTTTCGATCAATACCGATAAAATAAACTCTTCGGCTTTACGACGGATAGAGCGTTCATTAGTTAAGAAATAATTTTTAACCAGCTGCTGAGTGATCGTACTGCCACCTTGCGGCTTTTTGCCTTTCAAGAGAGGCGCTAAAACTCCCCGTACGGTCCCTTTGATGCTGTAACCTTTGTGTTCTAAAAACTGAGCGTCCTCGATGGCCATGATCGCGTTTGGACAATTAGTTGGAAGATCTTTGATTTCCACCATTTCTTGCATGATGGGTTCGGCGTTTAAATATTGTGCTAAAATTTCTGGATCTAGTTCGGCTACTTCAACCGTTTCGGGGCGAGCATTTATGCGAATATCGACAATGCGTAAATCAGGTGCTAAAAATGCTTGATAGACTTCAACATCAGTTTCGATCAACTCGGCGTTGCGTCCTGGCCTCTTAGCAAAAAGCAGGCAGCTATCATACTCAAAATCAATTTCAGGAACCATAGCTTTACAGCTATCCCGTTTGCCCCAAAAGTAGTCCCCCGGCATAATGCGCTGGCTATTTTGGCGTTGGCGGAAATTTTGACGAGTGAAATACTGAATTAATGACTCACGCGGTAGAATGTATCCCTTTTTTAAAGCAATTGGTGCTGCATAGAAGATCGTTGGGTTTAAGAATTTCTTGGATTTAAGTCGTTCTTCAAGATCCTTCTCGTAGTTAGTGAACGCATGTGCCGAGTAGATGATCGACAGCGTCAGAGTGATTGTAAAAGCTAATAAAATAGTCTTTAATCGACTTCGAATTAAGGGCATATATATGAAACTAACAAATCAGCAGCTCGAAGTCATCGTCAATAAAGTAATGAAAGCTTGGAAAGACAATAATGTAATCGAGTTCAAAGAGGACGAGAAAAAAGTCCTGAACCGAATGCTCGAAAGTCTTAAACAGGACTTTCAAAAAGAACTGGATTTAGAAAAAGAAGTGAATGCCATGTTGGATAAACTGGAAGCTTCGAATTCAGGCGAATTTCAGCGATACAAAATGTATCCGTTACTGAAACAAAAATTAGCGAAAGAGAAAAAGGTAATTCTATGATTTTGTCAGAAGAACGCCAATCCCACTGGGCCCATTTGCTAACCGATAGTATTTGGAACGATGACATGGTTGACTACACGGATGAAGACCAAGCATTAAGGTTAGCTAAAGTCGCCATCAAAGAATTCGTGAACGAAGATAGCGCCGTCGACAAACGGGCTCGGGACAAGGTCGCCTCTCTAAAACGTGGAGTTGTCGAAGGTTCACCGGAGTGGGAAGTTTTGTATAAAAAATATTACGAAGAGGAAAGAAAGAAAAATGGCTAAGGCAAAGAAAACAGCACCAAAGAAAACAGCAGCTAAAGCGGCAAAGCCAAAAGCGGCGCTAAAAAAGCAAACAAAGCCAGCTGCGAAAGCTAAAATTAAAACGGCAGCGAAGAAAGTGACTCCTAAAAAAGTAGTTAAGGCCGCTCCTAAGAAAACAGCAGTAAAAGTCGCTCCTAAAAAAGCGTCTAAACCCGCGGCTTCCAAAGCGCCTGCTCGCTCAGCTGCAGCGGCGACAGTTGATAAAAAATCTGAAAGTTATTTCAAAACATACCTTAAACCGCTTGATGATCGTATGGTTGTTCTAGTGGGTGCTAACGAACGTGTTACTGCGGGTGGATTAATTATTCCCGATACAGTGACGGACGTGTCTGGTAATTTTCAGGGTAAAGTGATGGCCATCGGTCGCGGTCACATGAACAAAAAAGGTCGTGTGAAAACGATGGATGTTTCAGTCGGAGATAAAGTCGTGTTCTCGCAATTTTCGGGAAGCCAAATTGATATAGATGGAAATAATATCATGATCATTCGTGAATCTGATGTTCTAGGAATTGTAAAATAAGGAATATATGAAAATACTTTTATTTTTAGTCACACTGACTCAACTTGCTCTTGCCAATCAAATCGACTGGACGGGTGGCTATCGTTTTGAATATCTAGAAATCGATCGCCCGAGTTTAGGAACTCCGTATGCTCGTAAGGGTTATGGAATGCACTTCTTGTACTTGTCTCCAAAAATGATCGTATCCGATGGTATTCAAGTGGTGACTCGTTTCGATGTTATGGGTGATGCGAGTTCAAAATATAATTCTTACCTAGGCACGGTTTGGGGTGAAGGTAATAAAAATACAACAGCGGCGAATTCAAATGTTATGGGTCGCAACTCTACAAGTTCAGCGATTCGCGCGTCGCAAATGTACTTTAATTTGAGCCAAGAAAATGCGTCATTGATCGTAGGTCGCGCGCCGTTCGAATTTGGTATTGGTATGAGCTATAGTGTGGGTAATGGATTATTCGATCATTGGAATAGTAACCGCGATCAGATCTCTTACAAAATGTTAGTAGACAATATGATCCTGATGCCTTTCATTTCTAGACATCATGATGATGGTTATGCGCAAGGTGACCTAGTTCAGGACGAAGGCTTCATGGTCCTTTATGATAACAAACAAACCGGTAATCAGATTGGTATCATGCTAGAACGTCGTAAGGCGAGTTTATCAGCGAATGATGCACCTGTTGGTTCAGTTACTACTAATTTAAGTTCAATTGCTGACGCTGTTCAGGGTGACTACAGTGTTCAGAAAACTAATTTCATTCTTGGTAAGGACTGGGATTCATTCAGCTTCCGTCTAGAAGCGGGATTTAATTCGGGCGACATGGGCCTAGTTAAAAATGGCCAAAGTGTTAAATCGACGGGTTACGGTATCGCATCTGAGTGGAATTTCAGAACTAGCGGAAGTTGGAATTATGCGATTAAGACGGGTGTCGCAAGCGGGGATAATCCAGATACTACTGATTATGAAGGTTTCCAATTTGATCGCAATTACGATGTTGCGTTCTTGATGTTCAATCATCGCCTAGGTACATTTGATACTCTAAGAACCGCTGCCATTCGTGATACGACGTTAACTGCGGGTAACAGCCCTGATGACGAAGCTATCAGCAACGCGTTCTACTTTGCGCCTGTGTTTAAATACCGTTGGAGCGATAAATTAGATTTAAATCAAACGATCGCATGGGGTCAGTTGATGGTAAGCCCATTAGCTGGTGGTACAGCCTCTAAAGAATTAGGTTTTGAATATGATATTGAACTTAATTATAAACTTCGTGAAAAAGTAATGTGGTCAAATCAATTGGGTTTCATGTTCCCAGGTGCTGCATTTAAATCTGATACGGTTCCAGGTTCTGAAAATAATTTCACATTCGGTTTTGCATCTAAAATCGGCCTTCAGTTCTAATACGGACATTCCGTCCTAGAAAATCCAAAACCCAAATCCGTCATGGATTTGGGGGAGGACTAAATCAATTTTTAAAATACATACTAACTAAGTGGTAATTAAATACCGCGACCGCCACCTCGGCTGCCGCTGTTGCCGTTTGAAAGCACTTGGCGGATTAGAGATGAAGTTCCCGAGTTAATAGCTCCTGAATTTACGCCAGTTCCGCGCATTCCACGAGCCGCATTCGAGATCGCTGTATCAAGTGAATTGATGCCTCTTTCAAGAATGGATGGGTTATTGATAACTTCTTTTAAAATAGCGGCTTTGAAGTCGTTCATTTCTCTAGTTATATCGCGATATGAATCGTTTTCAAGTAGGCCATTTTTGCGAGCGAAGTTTAATCCATCGTTCATTGTTCCGTAAAGATCTGTATTTAAACCTCTTAGGTAGTCAAAGTTCGCAAGGAAGCTTGCAAAGCTAGATTGAGCTCCAGCGTAGTCTTGTGATCTGATTTGATCATTACGATTACTTAAGTTTGATAGAGCTTCATCCGCTTGTTCGCGTAGCGCTGATTTGTATAAACCAGATACTGCGGCACGAGTATCGGAGTATTCGCCATCAATATCACGTAGTAGTGATTTGATTAAAGCAAGAGCATCGCGCTTGTCAGCCCTAGCCTCGCTTTTCTCTCTAGAGATTTCAGAGTAAAGCTCGCTGTTGCGTAGTCTTTGTTCAAGTACAGTTAAGCCTTCGACTGGTTGGATATCGAATTTATGAGTTAACATTTCTTTTAATCCATCAGCGATTTCATCATTGAAATAAGTTTCAGCATCTTCATCAGTGATTAGACGAGCTACTTTATTTCCGTCTTTGTCTTTTTTGCTTTTAGCTGCTTTTTTATCTGATTTTAAAAGTTGAACGAACTCTTTTGATTTGCAGCTAACTTCAGATGACGTTTTAGTTAAGTGTTTGCAACGTTGGTGAATTTTAGCTCTTAACGTTGTTAAACCTTTAGAGACCGTAGCTTTTGAATCATCCTCAGATGACTCTGCTGTCTTGGTAGTTTGAGTCTTTGCATTTTTCTTGCGGTGAATGTCTTTGGGAATAATTTGTTGTCTTAATTTATCTTTGATAGCTGCGATATTGCTTCCCATTTCGCCGTCGATAACTTCAACGCGGGGTGATTTACCGCATTCATCTTTACAGTCACTGCCTTCTGGTTTTTCAGAATAGATAACAGTAGTTTGGCCGTTGGCAGTGATTAATTTTACTTTATAATCATGTCCATCTACAAATACGTCATAGTCTTCAGACGTAGCGGCAACTGGTGCGCTTGTTCGTGCAGCAGAGGTATCTCCACGAGGGTTTGTGCGTTGGTCATTTGTCGATGCTCTTGCTACTGGTGGCGCAGCAATTTGTGCTGATGTTGGCACGACTACGTCGGCTGGTGTTTGCGCCGATTCTTCTACTTGTGTCGGTGGATTTGTTTTAGCGGCTTCTGCTGCGCGTGCAGCTTCGGCTGCCTTTGCTGCATCAGCTGTTGTGCGAGATGCTTTTTTAGCTTCAGCAGCAGCTACTAGTTTAGCTTCCGCTTCTGCTGATGGTTTTGGCGCTAATTGAGTTGATGACAGTTGCGCATAGCCATCGAGTTTATTGTCATTGCCCGAGATTGAAAATCCCAGAGCTGCGAATAGTGTTCCATATAGGAACCATTGCTTTGTTTGTGTTTTCATAAATTCCTCCATTATAGCGAGCCGTCCGGGCTCTATTTTTTCTTTATCCAACTAAAGAAATTGCAAGCCGATGACCAAAAGCTGGCCGAGACTAGGTTTGTGATTTTGCTCCTAAACCATTGAAATCGATAAATTATTTGAAGAATTTTTTTCATGTATCAGCTTGAAACGCTGTCAAACATTTGGTGTCTCAGTATGAGAAAATAAAAATTACCTAGGATTTTCAACAGCTTGACTTGAAAGGTACAAACTAGCTATGAGTCATAAAATGCCTCTGTTTAAATTCGAAAAAAATCCCACTATCCCGGCTCATCTAGCGATCGCAGACAGCGATTGGTTAAATCCGCAGTGGCAGATGCAAAATGCACTTAAGGGTCTTTCGGATTATCAGAAGTATTTTAGTTTGCAGCCAGATGAAGCCAGTGTGTTTCACGAATCGTCGGAGTTATTTAATATCCGCTGCACGCCTTATTACGCGTCATTAGCGAAAGATCGTCCTCATCATCCTATTCGTAAAATTCTAATGCCGAATCAAAAGGAGCTCATTTCTGAAAATCAAGAAATGCTGGATCCTTTAGGTGAAAAGAAAAATCAGAAATCAAAACGTTTGATTCACAGATATTCAGATCGTGCTCTACTTTTGATCACTGATTTCTGCAGCGTCTATTGCCGGTACTGCACACGCAAACATTTTACGGGTCAAGATCAAGTTTTGGCGCGCAAAGAAGATCTGGATGATGCTTTAGCATACATCAAAGCTCATCCGGGAATCAAAGAGGTGATTTTATCTGGTGGTGACCCATTAACTTTGTCTGATTCCGTTTTAGATCGCGTACTGTTTGAAATCAGAAAGATTGAACATGTCGAAATCATTCGAATTGGTTCGAGAATGCCGGTGGTGTGTCCCCAGCGAATTACAGAGGATCTGTGCAAGATATTGAAAAAATATAAGCCCGTGTATTTTATGAACCATTTCAATCACCCTAAAGAAATCACCGAGCTTGCGGCCGAGAAACTAGAGATGATTGTGGATCACGGTGTGCCTTCGTTCAATCAAATGGTTCTCTTAAACGGCGTAAACAATCATGAAGCGATCGTGCAGGCATTATCACGACGTTTGCTCTATCTTCGTGTGAAACCGTACTACATGTTCCAATGCGATCCTTCGCAAGGAACGGACTACTTAAGAACAAGCGTAGAAAACTCGCTGAAGATTCAAAAAAACCTATGGGGTCATCTATCAGGTTTAGCGATGCCGAACCTAGCCATCGACATTCCAGACGGCGGAGGCAAAACCTATTACTCACCAAACTTCGAAACACACAGGACAGAAAACACCATCCACTACAAAGGCTGGGACGGCATAGAGGGAAAATACATAAGCCCGCCAGAGTCTGACATCATCGACCCAATAGACGCCGAAGACTACATCGCCGAATGGAAAACCATCCAATCCTCAAAAGTCAGCTGCTAGGTTTTTGCAACGCTATGAATTGCAAAAACCTAGCAGCTGACTTTTGCCGCTAATCTTTTAGTTCGGGGCGGGCTTTGTATTCGGATAGGGCTTCGGGATTTGCTAGGGCTTCTACGTTTTTTACTGGTTCGCCTTGGACGGTTTGGCGTACCGCTAGTTCTACGATTTTTCCGCTTTTTGTGCGTGGGATGTTTTGGACTTGTAGAACTTTAGCGGGGACGTGCCTTGGTGTTGTGTTTTTCTTGATTTGGTTTTTGATCTTATCGATCAACGCAGAATCTAGAGTTAATCCGTCGCGAAGTTTTACGAATAGTACGACGCGAACATCATTGCTCCAGTTTTGCCCAATGACAATTGATTCAACGACTTCATCGAGCATTTCTACTTGTTTATATATTTCTGCTGTACCAATTCGAACACCACCAGGATTTAGTGTTGCATCTGAACGACCGTAAATGATGTAACCGCCATTTAAAGTTTTTTCGACATAGTCACCGTGGCACCAAACATTTTCAAATTTTTCAAAGTAAGCTTTTTTGAATTTCTCTTGGGTAGGGTCATTCCAGAAGAAAACGGGTTTTGAGGGAAATGATTGTTTGCAAACCAATTCGCCTTTTTCACCCACAAGTGGCGTTTTATCATCATCCCAAATATCCATATCAAATGCTAATCCTGCCGCAGAGATTTCTCCGCGAATGACTGGGGTCCATGGATTAGACAAAACGAAGCAGGCAATGATATCGGTACCGCCAGAAATAGAGCCAAGTTGAACTTTTGGATTGATATGCTCGTAAACATAATCAAAACCGTCTTCATTCAATGGGCTACCTGTCGAGAATACGGTGCGCATTGAGCTTAAATTGAAATCCTTGTTTGGAGTCAAATTTGCTTTCTTGCACGAATCGATAAACTTTGCTGATGTGCCAAACTGAGTGCATTTATGCTGTTCTAGAAATTTAAATAGTTCTTTGGCATCTTTGTAAAATGGAGCGCCTTCATATAAAAGAATATTCGCGCCCGACGAGATTCCTGTAACTAACCAGTTCCACATCATCCAACCGCACGTCGTGAAATAAAATAGTTGATCCAGAGGTCTGATATCGCCATGAAGTTGATGCTCTTTCATATGCTGGAATAAAGTGCCGCCATGGCCGTGAGTAATACACTTAGGGACGCCTGTGGTTCCCGACGAGAATAAAATAAACAGTGGATGATTGAATTCTATTTTTACAAACTTTAGAGGTTTAGCAGAATGGTTTCCCAAAATTAGGCTCAACGCTGTCATTCCACCCAAACTATGAGCTGTATGAGTCGATGTTTCGTTAGCCAATGCAGATAACGGTTGATCGAAACCAATCATGATCGTATTTTTTACGGTCGCTAGTGATTTTAGAATCTCGGTCGTTTTCTCTTTTAGATCTAGCTTCTTGCCATTGTATATGTAGAAATCGCTCGTGATGAAAATTTTAGGATCGATCTGGCTCATGCGATCTAGAACACCTTGAACGCCAAAGTCCGGTGAACAGCTCGACCAAATTGCACCAAGTGATGTCGCTGCTGTCATCAAAATGATAGTCGCTGGATGATTAGGAACCATTGCGGCTACACGATCCCCTTTTTGTAGACCCATGGCTTCCAGAGCTTGCTGAGCTTTGGAAACTAGTTTTGTAAATTCAGGATACGTAATTGTGAATTCAACTTGATCTTCAGCTTTAAAAACCAAAAAAGGAACTGTGTTTGCGTTCGGCTGGGAACCGCGATTTTTTTCAGCTAGCTTAACTAAGTTTTCCGCGTAATTGACAGAAGATTCTGGGAACCATTTAGAATTCAGAAAATCAGTTGGGTTTTCTAGTGCTGTTCCTTTGCGTTCGCCAACGATACCGAAAAAATCCCAAAGTTCCGTCCAGAACGTCTGGGAGTTTTCATTCGTCCATTTCCAAAGTGACGTGTAGTTTTCAAAATGAGTATTGTGTTTTTTCTCTAGGTTCGTTTTAAGTCGATACAGAGCCGTGGCTTCAAAACTAGCCTTTGTTGGTTCCCAGAGTACTTTCTTCATTTGATCCTACTTTTTAATATAAACTTTCAAGTCTACGCGGCGATTTTTAGCTCGACCGGCGTCTGTCTTATTTGTCGCAATAGGACGGGCTTCCCCGAAACCGATTGCAGTGATCTGATTATCGCGAATATCTAAATTATCAAGCAAATTATTCTTAATTGTTTTAGCGCGACGTTCGCTTAAATTTTGATTGTAGTCGTCAGAACCCATCGAATCTGTATGACCCTCGATGATAAGCGATTTGATATTTAATTCGAATAATGTGGAAATGATTTTTTCCATTTCTTTTTTCGAACCTTTGGTTAATGTATCGCGGTCAAAATCGAATTCTAAGTTTTTCAGACGAATCAATTTATCTGGCTTAGGGATTTCTTTTACTTTGATCGTAGCCCGTGCGGAACGACCTACGCCATCAACAACTTCCACTGTTACGTTTTGAGCTTCTAAAGGTGCTTTAAACAAACCATTTTGATTAATGCTTCCAGATCCATCAATCACGCCATAACGGAATGGAGCTTTACCGCCCACGGCGCGGAATTGCAGAGTTTGCCCTTCAAACAATTCCGAGTGTTGAGGACGGATACCTAAATCACCAGCGAATTCGCTAGGTGCTTTGTAGTTCACGATTGCCGTTGTTGTTTGTCCTAATGAGTCTTTAAATTCAATTTCGCTTGAACCTGGATTTTCTGGAGACAAAAAATCGCAGTATTTACCAATGAATTGGCCATCACCGCTGAGGATCTCACATTGATAAGGGGCTTTGCCGCCGATGAACTCAAAACTAACTTGCTCGCCCACAACGACTGTTGAATCTTCTGGGGTTACGCGAAATCCAGTAGGAGAAATACGTGCTGGCGGTGTTTTTTTGACGGTTTGTGCGGGAGCGGCTTCGCTGCTGTTGGGTTTCCAGTACCAGACGATACCGGCAAACACACGCCACGTTGGTGCTAGGGAATCAACACCTGGTTCAATCGTAGCACCCCAGTCGAAGTTTGTATTTTTCCACCAGCGATGCTTTAGACCTAAAAGCAAATCAAGTGATGTGGCATCTTCGGCTCGGATGTAGGGCTTCTTTTCTAGAGGATAACTATAGATTGTTTCAAACACCCAGCGACTAGTCTCCGTAAATTCATTTGAATAACCATACGAAACCGTCAACTGATCATCTAAAGGAAACATTCGTTGATTAGCCGGACGATCGCTGGGGCTGCGTAAGCGCATGCCCGCATTGAAACCATGAACGGCTTTTTCGTTTCGTAATGTATAGGCAAGTTCTAAATTATAAATCGCGCTTGGATTAATGCCTGTATAAGGACTATCAACCAATGTCGGAATGTCTACCGATGCAACAACGGCCCAAGACGGAATGTCGCTATCGCCGAAAGAGTATTTAAAACCAGGGCGAAATGAGTGTACACCTTTATCGATACCAATTTTAATGCCCTCTTTAGTTTCCGAGTTGTAGTACCATAAGAACGGCGCTTGTAAAAATGCCGATAGGTTTTTGGTAAAGCCATACCCAATCGAAAAATCATATTCAGCTAGTTCATTCGCGTAAGACATTTTTTCCTGAGTGTTCACATCTTTGAAAACTAATAGATGATCCTTAGCGAAATTCAGATATTGAGACAAAACCAAGTAGTCGCCGTACAGTGGGCGAGACGTATGAACCGTGATGAAATCAAGGCCATCTGTATTGGGAACAAATGTCTGCATGTCACCTAAAACATTAGGAAATGCTTGCGTTGAGATAAGAAGTGGCAACACGATAAGCTTTAAAATCCATTTCTTCATGTTAAGTCCTTTTTAACGAAAGAATGTTCCAAACTAGTTTACGTTGAATTCCATAACGAAAGCAAATGGTTAAATGATTTTCGGCCCTTCCATTTGGCGATGATTTTATAAGAGGCTACCGCGCAGTTCTTCGTTGTCAGGGCCGCTAAATATAGTTACTTTGCGATAAAGAATATGGAAAAAACAAACCCTAGTTTTATTTTGAAAGTAGCCGAAATAGTTTCGACCTGGTTTTATGTCGGAAAAATCCGCTGGGCCCCAGGAACCTTGGGAACTCTGGCAACGATTCCATTTGTGATCGTTTTTCAGATGATGGGTTCCATTGGCTATATAGCAGTAACATTTTTGATCGTATTTCTTGGAATCTTCCTTTCGGATATTTACGAAAAATCAAAAGGTGATCATGATTTGTCCGAGATCGTGATTGATGAAGTCGCTGGGTATATGATTGCAATGACCTTGTTGCCGATGACCTGGCAGGCACTGACGCTTGGTTTTTTAATCTTTAGATTCTTTGATATTTTTAAACCATTCCCTATTGGCTGGTTAGATCGCAAAATAAATGGGGGATTGGGCGTGATGGTTGATGATATAGCGGCCGGTGTGATTACAAATGTCATTCTTCAGATTTTGTATACAAAAACAGCATGGCTAGGATCTCAGATTATTCATATCAACACTTAGGGGCCAGTTTTTTATGTCTCAAGGCAACAAAGCGATTTTTTGATGGACACATTTACATATAAATTACACACTCTATTTAAGCAACTACGCCGCACTCAAACGGTGGTCGGTTTCGCTGAAAGCTGCACTGGTGGCAAACTTTCGTCGAAAGTGACAGAGAATCCCGGAGTCTCTGACATCTTTATGGGTTCGGTCGTATGTTATGCCAATTCGGCGAAGGAAGATATTCTAGGAGTCCTTCGTGAATCGATAGAAAAAGAAGGGGCTGTGAGCGAAACAGTAGCCCTACAGATGGCCAAAGGCGCACAGAAAGTTCTCAGAACTAACTGGGCGGCCGCTATAACGGGAATAGCGGGACCGGATGGCGGGACGAAAACTAAACCTGTGGGCACCGTATGTTTTGGAATCGTAGGACCGGGCGTTGAATACACTGAAAAAAAGTTGTTTACAGGCTCAAGGGTTCAGATACAAGAACAGTCGGCGGAACAGGCTGTTGAACTGTTAAACAAGCATCTAGAGCGGATCTAGGGCGGAAACGAAACTTTGAAACTTAATTTTGGTAAATTATCAACTCAGGTAGAGTTAAGGAAGGGTAAAAATGGCTGCAAATACAGAAAAAGACACAAAAGCTCAAGGCGAAAAACTAAAAGCGTTAGAGCTAGCAGTTTCTTCAATTGAAAAACAATTCGGTAAAGGTTCAATCATGAGATTGAACGTGAATGAACCTCTTCATAAAGACATCGAAGCGATCAGCACAGGCGCATTAAGCCTAGATATCGCTCTTGGTATCGGCGGTCTTCCTAAGGGTCGTATCGTAGAAGTTTACGGCCCAGAATCATCTGGTAAAACAACAATCGCATTATCAACAATCGCTCAAGCTCAGAAAAAAGGCGGCGTGGTTGCATTCATCGATGCGGAACATGCATTAGACGTAAATTATGCTCGTAAATTGGGTGTAAACACGGAAGATCTTTTAATCTCTCAACCAGACACGGGTGAACAAGCTCTTGAAATCGCTGAAACTCTAGTTCGTTCGGGCGCGATCGACGTGATCGTTATCGACTCGGTAGCGGCGCTAGTTCCACGTGCTGAGATCGAAGGTGAAATGGGTGATAGTCACATGGGTCTACAGGCTCGTTTGATGTCACAAGCGCTTAGAAAATTAACTGCGGCGATCAGCCGTTCAAATACACTAATGATCTTCATCAATCAAATCCGTATGAAAATCGGTGTTATGTTCGGTAACCCGGAAACAACTACGGGTGGTAACGCTCTTAAATTCTACGCGTCTGTCCGTATGGATGTACGCCGTGTGGGCGCGATCAAAGATGGTGAGGATGTTACGGGTAACAGAACAGCTGTTAAAATCGTGAAGAATAAAATGGCAGCACCATTCACTAAAACTGAATTTGATCTAATGTACAACGAAGGTATTTCTGCTGAGGGTGATATCTTGGATCTAGCGGTAACTGCAAACCTAGTTGAAAAATCAGGAGCATGGTTCAGCTACAAAGGCGAGCGTATGGGGCAAGGTCGCGATCAAGCGAAATCATTCTTGAAAGCAAACCCACAAATCAAGGATACGTTACGTGCGCAGATTCTTTCTATGAAGGGTATCGGTCAATTATTAGTTGATGCGGATACTAAAGCAGCGGCAACAGTAGAAGAGGCTGACGAAACTCCAGATGTTGAAATTACAACAGCTGAAAAAGACGCATCTAAAGATGCTAAAAACAAAAAGAAAGCTAAACACTAAATTATATACTTAATATGCAGTGTAAAAAGAGGAGCTATATAGCTCCTCTTTTTTTATGTCTTCATGCCTAGACCAACATAGGGATTTAATTCATACATTAATGCCCTCTCTATTTTTTTAGTAGTAAGCTTTAAAGACAGAAAAATGGAAAAATCACCTCAGCATTATCAGCCTCATTTTAATCGTTATGAAAAAGAATTTAATAATTCAATTTGGGACCTTGTACGTAAAGCCAACGACGACAAGAAGACCAGAGCTGCGTTTATTCATTCTTTAAATTATATAAATAGTGAATCGCGATTTACTGAAAGCCTGCTAGATGCAAAGTCATTGCAAATAATGCAGAGTGGGCGTCCAGTTAACATAAGCTGGGATGATAATAAAATCTATTTTGAAACAGTTATTCTAAATTACAAAGACGGTTTGGAATTAGCTTCTCTTCGCAAAATGAGTGAATTTAGTTTTTTTGATTTGAAACTAACTCAACTAAAAATCAAAGAAGACAAAATTCGTCTGAAGTTTGAGGACCAATGGGAGGCGATGGATCCCTATAAGTTTTTCGACGTAATGGAAGATCTATGTAACTTTGGTGACTATCTTGAATTTTATATGATGAAGAAATTCAAAATGGAAAGTCCGAATCAGAGGGCGCGTACACCTGAAGCCAGTAAAAAGTTGGATGAGGGTTGGGAGTTATTTCAGGAAATCAGTAGGGAGGCTAAAACCTACATGGATGACTTTGAAAAAAAGCGCTATCGTGATTCGTGCGTCGAAATTTTTTGGAACTATCTACAAAAGGTTGAGTATACATTTGCTCCACGTGGATTCTTAAAGCTTGAAATTCGCAGTGCTATGACTGATTTGAATCCTAATCTGGGTTTTGAACCCATGTATGCCAAGATTTTTACTAACTTTAAAAAAATCAGTGAAATTTCCAAAGAAAATTTTTGTTTAAGTTTTTTTAAAGAAACATCATTTATGCCTGCCAAACGGGTTGCTTATATGGAGCGCGCGAAACTCCATTTTGACGAATATTTGAAAAATGCGTTCCAATACAGAAATAAGCAGGACTATATTTTGTCGACTTTGTACCTGAACACGGCGATTTATACCTATTTAAATAGATATTTCTGCGAAAAGGAACTCGAAACCTATTTAAGAAATTTGTTATTCCGCGCTTCGGGATCTAACTGGAAAACAGCATCTGAACGTTTATATCAAGGACTTGAACGGTATACGATAAATCAAAACTTGATTTATCAAGATCCAGTCAGCGTCGAAAACGTTATGCATGTTATGCTGAGATGGATAAAAAGGATCGTGCGCTAATGGTGAATTTTGAATCTTTCAAAAAGAGCGTATTTAAAGTTTTGACTCCGGAATCAACAGGCAGCGGATTTCTTTTACAAGGGGTTGATCTAGTCATCACTAACTATCATGTGATTGAAGGGCTTCGTGACGTAGCTTTGGAGTCCTTCGATAATCGTCGTGTTCGCGCCAAGGTGTTGCTTGCGAATCCTAAAAAAGATATAGCGCTATTGAAACTAGAAAGGCCTTTGTCCGATTTTGGTTTAGCGTCGGATCCAGGCGTTCAGGTTTTGGATCGCGATAGTGTCGTTGCGATTGGCTATCCACTGGGAATGAATTGCACCTTCACCCAAGGGATTGTTTCGAACTCTCAGCATCGGATTCAAGATTTAGCGTACATTCAAGTAGATGCCGCGATCAATCCCGGTAACAGTGGTGGACCGTTGTTGAATCAAAATGGCCAAGTCGTTGGCATTAACTCTAGAAAAATTCAAGAGGCTGAAAATATTGGATTTTCTATTCCTATTAAATTTGCTTTTGAGGATTTGGAAAAGTGGAAAGGCTTTAAGGATTCTGACTATTCAGTATTGTGCACTTCGTGCGAGAATCAATTGACCGCACCAAGCGAGCACTGCCCTCATTGCGGGTTTCAGGTGGATTCGGAAAAATACTTTCGCACTTTGGAAATCGACAAAATGGCAATGCAAGTGGAGTCGATGATCACACATTCGGGTTTTGATCCTATTACGCTACGTTCTGGTAAAAGCTATTGGGAACTTGTAAATGGCAACGATGTAGTAAGATTGTTTTTCTATTCACAAGACTATTTTTATGCGGCTAGTCCCATAGTACAACTGCCTAAGCAAAATATGGAACGAGTGATGAAGTTTCTAAATTCTGAAAATCAATTTCCATTTTATCTAGGAATAGATAAAACGAAAATCTTTTATTCGTTTAGGAAGCATTCTTCGGATTTAGTTTTGGAAGGGCATTTCGAGCTAATAAAGGCTCAGTTCAAACGTTACGTTGAGGAAATCAAAACATTAGAAGACGTTTTGATTCGTGATTATGAGTGCATTCCGTTTGAAAATCTTCAGGCTAAGATTTCATCTTAGCAGTTAGTTTTTTGTATTTATCACACATTTTTTGAATGCGGGAGCATTGGGCCGGCGGCCTCTATCGGGGCCGGCTTTGCGACGAAAAACAAAAAAAAGTATCCGTTTTGTCTGTTCTATCTATTTTCCAAGTAAAGCTGCGATATCTTTTTCGATATCTTTAGGTTCAGTATTTGGAGCGTATCGCTGAACAACATGACCGTTTTTATCAACAAGGAATTTTGTAAAATTCCATTTAATCATTTCTGTACCTAAAATGCCTGGCGCCTTTTCTTTTAAGAAACGATAAACTGGCGAAGCGTTGTCGCCATTGACATCTACCTTAGCCATAACTGGAAATGTTACATCGTAGTTCATTTTGCAAAACGATTGGATTTCATCATTCGTGCCAGGTTCCTGAAAACCAAACTGATTGCATGGGAAACCTACGATCGTAAAATTTTGATCTTTAAATTTCTTATAAAGGGCCTCTAGTCCTGTGTATTGAGGCGTAAATCCACACTTGCTGGCTACATTAACCACGAGCACAACACTGC
>ERZ761610.58-NODE-58-length-114757-cov-27.155952_pt1 | contig 114757 bp, 90 predicted proteins | sample MGYA00512164_ERZ761610 | MGnify/ENA primary metagenome ERZ761610 (study PRJEB28899, sample SAMN02850038) | bioreactor sludge metagenome | biome: EBPR Sludge; feature: EBPR Bioreactor; material: flocular biomat | place: Australia: Thorneside Wastwater Treatment...
GGCTACCGGTTTTGCTACTACGGCCGGTGCAGCTACTGCTTTTTTAGGACGACCGCGACCTTTAGCTGGGGCAGTGGCTACCGGTTTTGCTACTACGGCCGGTGCGGCAGTTGCTTTTGGACGACCGCGACCTTTAGCTGGGGCAGCGGCTACCGGTTTTGCTACTACGGCCGGTGCAGCTACTGCTTTTTTAGGACGACCGCGACCAGGTTTTTGATTTGTTGATTTAGCTGCGGGTGCAGCAACAGATTTTTTTGGTCTTCCCATAGGAATTTACCTCGAAAAAAATGAATAAATAGAAAAGAACAATTAAGGGGAAATTATATATTTTGAAAATGTTTCACTAATGAATTTTCTTCCCATGGGAATATGTTTCGACCGAAGTGTCCATATGCAGCCGAAGCCCTATAAATCGGCCTACGTAACTGAAGTCTTTCAATTATTCCTTGGGGTGTCATATCAATTGTATTTTGAATATAATCAGCAATATGTGAATCGGCTATTTTGCCTGTATTGTGTGTGTTAACCAATAATGAAACAGGATTTTTTACCCCAATAGCATAAGATACCTGTATCGTACATTCTCTGGCAATTCCCGATGCAACAATATTTTTTGCCAGATGTCGAGTTGCATACGCTGCTGAGCGATCTACTTTTGTTGGATCTTTACCGGAGAAAGCCCCTCCCCCATGCGGAGCTTTACCACCATAGGTATCAACTATAATTTTTCTTCCTGTGAGACCTGTGTCACCGTGTGGTCCGCCAATCTCAAATTTTCCAGTCGGATTGATATGGAAAATAGTATCTGAATCAATAAGGTGCGCAGGAATGACGGAACCAATGACATGTTTTTTTACATCTTCGATGATAGTATCTTGTTGGACATCAGGATCATGTTGTGTAGAAATTACAATTGTATTAACTCTGCTAACCGAGGAGTCTTCATTATACTCGATTGTAACTTGTGCTTTTGCATCAGGTCTGAGGTAAGGCATTAAATCTAAATTATTCTTACGAATATCAGCTATTTTTTGCATAAGCAGATGAGAATACATCAAAGCTGCAGGCATCAATTCTGGAGTTTCATCAATTGCATACCCAAACATCATTCCTTGGTCACCTGCACCTCCTGTATCTACTCCCATAGCAATATCGGGCGATTGACGATTAATGACATTAATCACTGCACAAGATTCACTGTCAAAACGATATTCAGCTTTGGTATATCCGATTTCACGGATTACCTTTCTCACTAATTGCGGTAAATCAATGTACGTGTTTGTTGTGATTTCTCCACCAACCACAATTAATCCGGTACTTGCAAAACATTCACATGCAACTCTGCTGGTTGGGTCATCTGCCAATACAGCATCAAGTACAGCATCCGATACTTGGTCACAAATTTTGTCGGGATGTCCTTCTGAAACAGATTCAGAAGTAAATAATATTTTACTCATGTAGTAATTTATTCCTAAGATAAGTTAATAAACAGATTATCAAAATTTACTAATTTCGCTTGAATCTCCAACATTTAATATAGAAAAGGTACCGCCAACAACTGCACTATTTCCTATTATTGATTGATCAAGAACTGAAGCAGAAACAATCGCATTATCACCGACAATACTATTCTTCACCACGCTATCCACAATTTCTGCATTCTCTGCAATAGTTGCGTAAGGTCCAATGACTGAACGGCTGATTTTAGATGTAGGTGCAATAAACACGGGTGGGATGATTACCGTATCATCAATTTTTACGTCTGTTGTTGTGTGTTCTAATAAATAGCGATTAGTTGAGAGTATAGTTTCATGTTTTCCACAATCATACCAACCTTCTACTTGAAATGTTGTAAATTTCTCACCGCAGTCAATCATTAATTGTAAAGCATCAGTCAACTGATATTCATTTCGTGTGCGAATATTTTCAGATACCAATCTACTGAGACACTCTTTGAGTAAACTTGTGTTTTTTATATAATACAATCCGACCAATGCAAGATTTGAGGGTGGTACTTCAGGTTTCTCTACTAATCGAACGATGTAGTTATCATTCATCTGAACCACACCAAAACGCCGGGGATCTTCGACCTGTTTAACTCCTAAAGAATTTATATTCTGTGAAAAAGCGTCGGATAAATCAACATCAAAGATAGTATCGCCTAAAATTATAAGAATCGGATCAGTATTAAACGTATGTTGAGCAATCCAAATTGAATGTCCTAGTCCCAGACGCTCATTTTGTTCAACAAAATCAACCTTCAACTCATAGTTTGACTTTACGTACTCCTCTATTAAGTGCCCCATATAACCAACAATTATCGTAGCTTCATTGATCCCTTGTAATTGAAGCTTATCGAGGATATGACCTAAAATTGGTTTTCCAGCTACGTTGAGAAGTACTTTTGGTAATGTGTATGTATGTGGTCTAAGTCTCGACCCTACTCCCGCAACCGGTATAATTGCCCGCATGATTTATCAAAGAATTATATTACGGGGTGCAAAAATACGAAACAGTTTGATAACAATGCAAATTTTTTAAGTTTTTTTTTGATTTTTTTTTATTTCAATTGTCTATAAGTACTAAATTTGAATAAATAGAGATGTAATTTTAACAACCTTTTCCCTCATCTGCAGTCAATTGTATTTCATCATTTTGTTTCTTTTTTTGGAAAACAGTATCATTATATGCAATTAGTTATTTTTTAGTGTAGAGAGACTCTTAATCCAATACTGATATATTTTACCCACTTGGATATGTTCTTTTTTCAACGACGTAAGTTTGCCTTTCATTCAAATTGTAGTACACTCCTTGATTATCCGTAGGATATTTACTTTTATGCTATTCGATAAACTAATGGTTGCAATACTATATATGTGGATCTATCGTCATACTGGAAAACTTACATCAGGTTAGATATGGCTATTTGTTTAACTCCTAATGAAGAAAACGTTTCTTCAAATATATTTACTCCTTACTACAAATCACATCCCTTAACTGTAGAACAATTTGAGTCGGTACCTCAAGGTGCGTACTGGTTCCAACGTTTGTTAAATTATGAACACCATTCACCCAATCCAATAAAACAAAAGACGATTCCTGCAATATCTTTTGCTAAGAAGCATAATCGTAAAACAGACTTTGATATTATTTATGCCGGTGGTGGTTTAGCTGTTATTCATGCAGCTGTGATGTCATGTGTGTATGGTTATAGAGTTTGTATTTTCGACCAGTATCATGTTGGCTATACCCACAGGGACTGGAACATATCTATGGCTGAAATCAAAAAAATAGTTGATGTAGGCTTACTAAGTGATAAAGAGTTACATAAAGTGATTGCCAAATTTTACTCATTAGGCGGATTTATAAAATTCAATGACACAAATTCCTCTGTTAAAACACCTCCGCTGTGGATGCATGATGTATTGGATATTGCTATTGATGCAAATACTCTATTACATATTTGTCGAGAAAAGTTAGAAAATTCTGAAAATACCATCTTTGATAACTCAAAATTTTTACATGTAACTTCTCATATTGATTCTGTTTCTGTCACAATTGAAAGAGATGGTAATCCAATCGAAATAACGAGTAGAATATTTGTTGATTCAATGGGAGCATTTTCACCTGTTTCTAAGCAACTAAACCCTAAACGGCATCTTACTCATTGTTGTCCTACTGTCGGTACAATCGCATCAAACTATAAAATTGGTGAAAATCATGATGAAGTGAATCCTGAAGTTGGTGAAATTCTACTTACCTTAGATGATGCCGACGAAACAGGCAGACAGTTAATCTGGGAAGGATTTCCGGGTAAAGATAATTCATTCATCACATATTTATTTTTTTACGACGAGATTACCTCTAAGCAGAACAGATCTCTGCTCTCTTTGTATGAAATATTTTTTAAGCAAATTCATACCTACAAAAAAGCTGATACAAATTTTATTGTCAATAGGCCTTTATTTGGAATTATTCCATCGTACCTTCATAAATCACTTTTTCAAGAGAAAAATATCGCAACAAACAATATTCTTTGTCTTGGCGATGCGGCAGGTCTCAGCTCACCTTTAACATACTGCGGTTTTGGTAGTTTTATTAGAAATCTCGATAGGACAACATCTATTCTTGATCATTGCCTTAAATTAAATAAAACGGATACTAAGAACTTGTCCCAAGTAACTGCTTATGAAGCGAATGTATCTATTGCTGCAAATTTTGCACAGTTTTTGGTGGGAAAATCCCATTTTCCAAAGCAAGCGGTAAACGAAACCATGAATATTATTCTTGATATTTTGAATGACTTGCCGGCAAATATCAGCGCTGAATTGTTCAGAGACTCGCTTACATGGGAATCATACAATACACTAATGTCAACAGTTCCTAAAAAACATCCACAAGCATACAAGTTCTTATTAAGACATCACGGAGTTGAAGGATTATTTTGGTGGCTTACTAATTTTTTTGGGTTTTCAATTGATAAACTTCGCGGTAGAGTGCGTTAATCATATAAATTTAGCGACGATGGACAAGTTTTCCCCAATACTGATTATGTGGATGCATCTCATTGGTCAAACCTTTGGCGTTGACGACTATATTTCCTTCATTAAACCACCGAAAGATACCGCCTAAGAGATTGGCTATTTGTACGGCACCGCTTTGGACAATGACACTTTTCAGACGCTCTAATGCAATTGAACTTCTATATCCGACTGAACAATAAAAAACAACAAGTTTACCACGTATCATTGGTCCGTACTGTTTGATAAATTCTTCAAGTGATATTTCACCGTCCAAGTGTATTGACTTTCGGATATGGCTCACAGCATACTCATCTTCCTCTCTGAGATCAAAAATTATCACTTGATTACTGTCTTTTGTAGAGAGTATTTGACGTAGTCTTTCATGTGTAATATTGGGCAATGGATGAGCCGTCTGTACCATTTTCTCCACTACCGTCAACTTAAATTGACCTTTGGCATCGTGTTGAGCAAACAAGACGATAATAGTACTCGCAAAAAAACTGAATATGTAAGAGTTATGTTTCATACTTATGTTGTTCTTTTTCGATTTGACGATTAATATAGAATTTAAGCGTATTAAATAAATACCTGCTATAGAGTTTAGACATACTTACCGTAACTACATTGTATGACGTTCAATGATTACTGTTGCAATGGCATATTGATGGGTATGACTCAATGAGCAATGAATCACACTATCTTTTACTAATTCATGACCGTTTCTATTTACAATTGTAATACTTGGTTTTCCTTTGTCATCTTTTGCAATTACGATATCTTTAAAAGCAATGATTTTGCCAATACCGGTACCGAGTGCTTTTGCAAATGCTTCCTTCGCAGCAAATCTGACAGCATAATACAGATGTTGTTGATGTTGTGGCTTTTGTGTACAGTACTCAATTTCTTCTTTGGAATATATTCGCCTTAAAAATTGCTCACCATACTTAGTAATACACTCTTTAATACGTTGAACTTCAACGATATCAACACCTGTACCAACAATCATCAAGCCCATGTGCAAAGTCGCATATCCGCATTATCATACATATATTTATGTGTTGGAATCACTCTTACTGTACACCCCTGTTTACCGCCATCAAGACAGGTATATGAACCACGAAATTCGGCATAACCACTTTCGGAATTTGTATAATCTAATGCAACTGATCGCCCATCTATGATAAATCCATCAGCATTAACAGAACCATGATATGCCTCCACGACAATGTCGGAAACATCCATACTACCAAGTCTTAGAACAGCTTTAACATACATACTTCCACCGACATTTGCTGTATCTAATCCATAAACTTGCACATCTATAATCTCAATATCAGCCCAAGATGAACGAACCTTATGTTTCCAATCTCGTAACTCTTTTCCTTTTTTAGCGACATCGCTTCGTAGTTCTATCGCTCGGTTCATCGAAGGAATATAAAATTTAGTCGTATAATCTCTCAACATTCTATGTGTTGAAAAGAGTCCGGCACAGGTTGCAATTGAGTTTTTCATCCGCTGTACCCACTTAACAGGAACTTTAGTGTAATTTCTTTCATAGAACTCAGGCACAATAATCTGCTCAAGTAACTCATAAAGAGTTGCAGCTTCAATAATGTCCATATCTTTGGCTTCACCATATTCCTCACCTGTACCGATAGCAAAACCATTTTCACCATTATACGATTCTGCCCACCAACCGTCGAGAATACTTGCGTGCAAACATCCATTTAATGCTGCTTTCATTCCACTCGTTCCACTGGCTTCATGCGGTCGCCGTGGAGTATTTAGCCAAACATCACATCCTTTGACTAATCGGCGGGCAACGGCAATACTGTAATCTTCAAGAAAAACAACATGTTTATCTAATCCATAGGCACGTACATCATGGATAATTTTTTGTATCATCTCTTTGCCAGCAGTATCGTGTGGGTGAGCTTTCCCTGCTATTATAAGTTGAACAGGTCTTTCTTCATTGCATAAAATTTTGTGTAGTCTGGGCATATCGCTAAACAATAACGTTGCACGTTTATATGTAGCAAATCGCCTTGCAAACCCAATAGTTAAAGCATCGGGATTGAGATAGGAATTAACTTGACTTCTGCCAGATGCTGACAGCATAGATTTTTGTTTCTTCAACAAATAATCTCGTGTAAACAGAACTAATCTTTCGCGATAACGATTATGAACTCGCCATAATTCTTCATTTGGAATAGAATGTACCTTATTCCATACAGTATTATCATGGGTCTCGGTACGCCAACGTGGAGAAATATATCTGTCATACAATTCAGCAAGTCCCTCGGACACCCAGCTTAATGTGTGAATTCCATTGGTAACATGACGAATCGGTATATCATTATCAGGGAAACCTCTCCAAAGATTTTTCCACATAGAACGAGCCACTTTACCATGTAACTCACTTACTCCATTGCGGAAGGAAGATAAACGAAGTGCTAATATTGTCATGGAAAAGGAGTCTGGATTTTCAACTCCATCCATATTGCCCAACAACAAAAATTCTTCTCTTTGCAAACCAAGCTGTTGCCAATATCCATCAAAATATAAATCAAGCAGAGATGAAGGAAAGACTTCGTTGCCAGCGGGCACAGGCGTATGCGTTGTAAAAATTAAACCTGCGTGAGTTAATTCTACAGCTGTACGAAAATCTAAAGAAAAGTCTTTCATAATAAATCGGGCACATTCTAAAGCTGCAAACGCAGCATGTCCTTCATTAATATGAATAATTGTTGGATTAATTCCCAATTCTCTTAATGCACGGATACCACCTATCCCAAGCAATATTTCTTGTTGAATTCGTGTTTCATTATTACCCCCATAAAGCTGATTAGTAATCACTTGATACTGTGGTATCTCTGAATTTTGCGATACATTGGTATCTAACAAATAAAGAGAAACACGCCCAACTTGTACTTGCCATATATACGCATAACATTTTCCTTTGGGTAATTGTATATCAATTACGACAGGGTCACCATTTGCATCCCGTACAAGAATCATTGGCATTGAAAAAAAATCATTTTCATAATAACTTTCATTTTGCCATCCACCTTGGGTAATTTGTTGACGAAAATAACCCATTTGATATAATAATCCAACGGCAATAATCGGTACACCTAAATCGCTCGCTGATTTTAAATGATCACCGGCTAAGATACCTAATCCACCCGAATAATTGGGAAAACTTTCATTTATACCGTATTCTAAGCAGAAATATGTAATATGGTTCAAATTACCGGGATAATTTTCTGAAAACCAAGATGATGATTCCATGTATTTTCTAAATGATGAATACACAGAGTCCAAAGAACTCACGAAATCACTTTGCTCGGATAACTCTATAAATCTCTCAATTGGAGTCTTATTCAGTAACATCACAGGATTATGATTAACTTCTTCCCATAATTCTTTATCAATACGAATGAATAAATCTTGTGCATCATAATTCCAAGACCACCAATAATTGTAGGCAATTTCTTTGAGTGCAGAAATTCGTTCAGGAACAGTTGCGGAAACTATATATATTGCTTTGGGTTTCATAATAAAATATCGCTATTGTTTAATGATTTGTTGTGAATAGATAACTTGTGCATTTTTTCCAACCATTCGCAATGTATATGACCCGTTTGATATATCGGTCAAATCAATGCTATTGATTTTCGATGTAGTCTGCAATATTTTTTTTAAGACTATCCCTCCTCTAATATCTCTAATTTCCATCCTAATATTGCCCTCAATATATTCAGGTAACTCAATACGGAGAATAGTGTGTACAGGCACAGGATATACTCGTATTATTTGTTGCGTATTATCCGTTACCGGAACCAGCGTACCTGTTTTGAACCTATAACGTGAAGAAAAATCACCCCAGCCATCTCCGTTGCCTGCTCTTACCCTCCAAAAGTACTGTTTGTCTGCATCTAAAATTGATGACTGGTATTGAGTTCCTGATAATGTGGAGTCTTGAAAGTCTATCGTCACAAAGGAAAACGATGAGGAAACTTGTAAATGATATTTTGTCGCTTCTTCCACATTTTGCCATCGGAATAATGGATTTCTTTGAACATTTTGTGCATTTGTTTCCGGAGCAATAAGTGATGCGGTACCAACAACAGAAATAAATGTCCGCACGTCAGACCATATACCTTCTCCAAATTCATTCAAACCACGAACACGCCAATAATATGTCACTAAACCGTTTTCGATATTATTAAAAGTATATTGACGTTCTGATAATGCTTCAGAAGAAAAAACAGATTCAGAAAAATCAGGTTTTGTTGAAATTTGTACTTCATAATATTGGGCATATAATGCCGACTTCCATTGCAGAACGGCTGTGGAATAGAATCCTTTAGCATCATTATTGGGACTTTCTAATTCAACTTTTTCTGACAATATTGGAATTTGATTTACCTTAGCACTATAAACACCTGCTCCATGTGTTGCCACGAAAACCATAGTATCTGCTTGACGGACTTTAATCATATCAGCAGGAACATTGCCGATGTCACTATCACCTTCTTGCACCCACACAGTTTTATTGCCATTGAGAAACATCGTAGAAAACACTCCTACACTTGTTCCGACATAATACACTTTTTTTCCACGATATTGTATAATTTCTACACATTTTACTGCAGGAGCATTTGCAGTTCCTTTTGGATGACGATCTAAGTTTCCACCGACTGATGACCATGTATTTCCGCCATCAAAAGTTGCAAAAATACTTTGTACACCATAATTTGAAAAACACAATACAACATGATCCGCATTATCATTGTCCACAACAATAGAACTAATGTAAGCAGTAGGAAAACTACCTTTTAACTCTTTCGGCACAGGTTGTCCTTTTGTAGCATCATCTAAGCGATACAATTTACCCTGTGAAGTACCATAATAGAGTACTGAGGAATTTTTTCCCAAAGCCAATGCACTAATTGCATGTTGTGCATTACCTTCAATTCTGGTTGCAGGTAAAGAATCCCAATTTGTGCTGACAGAATCTTTTTGTCCGAAACCTATTTCCAATAAATTATTATTTCGCCACAAGATTTTACCACCGGCAAGATAACATTTGGCTTTATCGTTAGGGTCAAGTATATAAGGATTAATAAATAAATATCCTTTTCCACCAATAGGGTCAAATCGTCCTTTTTTTAAAACATTACCATTATTATCTAATTCGTAATGCTCCATGCGACCTAATTGACGTGACATATAGACACGATTATTTTTTCCAAAGTCACAATATGAACCATCACCCAAACCGGGTGCAGCCCATGGATTTTGCGGCTGATTGGATGATGTAAATAATGTACCATTATCTTGTAAACCACCCATTATTCGATTGTTTTGTGGATTTTCATCAACAGCCAATGTATAAAATTGTGTCGTTAAATATCCATTATTTCGTGAAATCCACTGTACTTTATCGGCTACTATATTTTCTGTATATTCAACACCACCATCCGTTGAAGAAAGAGCTTTATTCGGATTCGACTTTAGAAAAATTAATTCATGGCAATCAGGATGATGATTGGGATATACACCATATTCGGGTAAAGTAGAATTTGGTTCATAACCACCGCACCATGTGTAATTATTACTTTTACATCCATCGATTGAACGATAAATATTTGTACCGCCGATGAACACAATATCAGAATTATCAGGATGAACTTTAATATACATATTATAACTGCCTTGGGCATTATATGTTCCAAAAGCTCCTCCAAGGTCGGGTACATTTTCTGTTAAATTATCCCATTTTCCTTGTACTCCGCTGCCATCACCTGCTATATAGCGATATGTGAAAAGACTATTCCAATCTTCATCACCTCTGCGGCTGACATATCGTTTACCCGTACCGGGAGTATGCGCTAAAAAATAAACTAAATTTTCATCCGATGGTGATATACCGATTGCTATTCTTCCGTATTTTTTGGGGAAAGTGGCAGGCGTAATATTTGTCCAACGAATACCATCTGTTGAACGATAAATTCCACCATGTACAGAATTTGAATTCTGATTTGTACCATAGCTGCTTAACGTTGCATAGAAAATGCCGTCTTTTGATATAGCAATTTCCGAAAAAAGAGAAGAATTATTACCAAACCCACCTAAGACATTTGTCCATGATGCACCGCCATCCGTCGAGCGACTTATGCCTCCGAGAGCATACGCAGCCATAACTACATCTTGGTTGATGTTGGAATGATCCGTAACTATTCGCCAGATATAATCAAAACCTTTATCCCAACTGCCGGGTGTTCCGGAAGTAGTTTCTTGTAAAAAATTCCACGTTAATCCATTATCTGTACTTTTGAGAATGCCATCACCACTGATTTCTGCCGAATTACCCCATATCTCACCTGATGAAGCATACCATATTTCTTCATGTCCCTCACGAGTATCTTGGACTAATGATGTGACACTCTGTAATTGCCTTGGAGAAAAAGTTTTTTTCCATGTTAAGCCGGCATCCGTCGAACGCCACATTCCACCTGATACTCCGGCAGCCATAATAATATTCTCATTGCGAATATCATAAGCAACAGCACGTGTTCGCCCCCCTACATTCCAAGGTCCGATTGATTTCCATTGTGATGAAAGTGCTTGCTCGCTTTTGTCAAATCTATGGTGTGGTAATTCTAATGCATATTCGAGTTCAGATTTTCTAACATTGTGTGGAATCTTCCCTGTCGCCGGGTCATGATAGCGCATCCATTCCCAGAGTTCTCGTTGTGACAAGTTGTGTGCTAAATCACCTTCTTCACTTGTTACACTCTCGCTTTGTATCAATAATAAAGCAGATAATGCAGAAAGGATACTAAAGCCAATGATGAAAACACCATATTTTGCGCTCATATTTTTTTTCATAAATATTCTGTTTTGTTCTGCTTACGAAGTGTTTCAACAATTTTTTTTACATTTTGTACATGTTCAACAGGACAAACAACTGTCACATCATTTGTCGCAACGATAACAGTATTTTCTAAACCGACACATGCAATGATTTTTTCATCTTGTTGCTCATTGACAATGACACACTCCTTTGAATCAATAATCAGCACATCCCCCATAGTAACATTGCCATTACTATCCGAATCTTTCGTACGGAACAGAGCATCCCAAGACCCGACATCATCCCATGAAAACGTAGAAGGAACCACCCAAATGGATTGTGATTTTTCCATTAGCGCGTAGTCTATAGAAATTGATGGCATTACATCATAAATGGATGCTATTCCGCTCGGCGCACCTTGTTGCACTATTTTTGTTTTTCCTTTGAGCTGTTCACTTAAATCCACACACAATGAATATATTTCAGTCGCATGAAGAGCGAGTTCCCTAAAAAAACCATCTAATCTCCAGAAAAACATCCCACTATTCCAATAATAGGATTGGTCTGCTATATATGATAAAGCAGTTTCTTTATCGGGTTTTTCTTTAAAACTTAGTACTTTTTTTACTAGCTTGTTTGCTGATTGATCAGTATGAATATAACCATAGCCCGTTTCCGGTCGGGTCGGTACAATACCGATAGTAACAATATCGCCGCTATCTTCAGCAAAACTCAATGCTGTATCTACAGTTGAACGAAACGCCTCGGCGGGTCGCATAAAATGGTCAGCAGTAAGTACGGCAACGGAGATGTCTTCCTGTGAATATCCCTTAGGTGCATAATGTTCTGTAATATACTGACAAATGAGAGCCAGACAAGGTGCTGTATTTTTTTTTGCAGGTTCGGCAATAATATTTTCAGGTGGTAATTGGGGCAGAGCATCGCGAATAGGATTTTGCAACAATTCGCTCGTTATGATGAAGATATGTTCTACAGGTATGAGAGGTACAATTCGCTCAACGGCTTCTTCAATCATCGTTTTGTTATCTGCAACTAAACGCAATAGTTGTTTGGGTTTACGGAGGCGACTTGCAGGATAGAATCTCTCTCCGCTTCCTCCTGCCATTATAACAACCGAACGAATTTTTGACATATCTGCCCTGTAATGTAATAAAAATCATGACTGCAAAGATACGCTGTTCAAAAAGAAAACGTATAAAACTGACTCCATTGCTATCGAGAAAGTACTACTTTTGCATTTCTTAAACGAGGATTTCCAAGAGATACAACCTCGAAATGTTTTTCAATTTTCCCATTTACTTCATAAACTTTATAACCGACCACACCGGCGGAGAGAAGTCTTGAGAGCATTTTGAGAAATTGTTGTTTTTCCTGTTCTGTCAAATCAGACAATGATAAATCTTTTGTTGAACCCAAATTAAGAAACTGATCAAGTTTTCGCCATGCTTTTGACGTATTAGATATTGGCGATGAGTCTTTACGATTTTCATCTCGAATTATTTGACGAGCGATTTCTTTCATATCGCCATAACCGTATCTGTCTGACAATGCCTTACCTATTGATGAAGTTTTCATGAGTCCCCTTTTGAATTTGTTTTGCTCATTCTCGGACTTTGCATGCAAAACTTAAGAATGCATCAATAATCATATTGCAATCACAGTACCCAATGTATAGCCCTTTTCCGTATGAACTATCGTTCCTGCTTTTGTAAACGCATCATGTTCAAAGATAATTATCCACTCTTCTTCTGTTATCCGCGGAAGTAATTCTTTTTTTTCCGATAGTGTAGTTAATGGAAAATTATCATATCCCATTATATATGGTAAGGGAATATGCGCCGAAGTTGGCAAAACATCCGCCGGGAATGCTATTGTTTTTTGATTATCTCGAATAACAACCATTTGTAAATCAGCTGTATGTCCATTAAAACACTCAACGGAAATGCCTTTGAATAATTCCCCATTACCTTCGAGAGTTGTGAGCATTCCATTTGCAAAAATTGGTTCCCAGTTTTCAATGAAAAATGAAGCTCTGTCCTTTTCGGACGGATTGCGTGCCCAAGCAAGATGCCCTTTTTGTACATAATGCATGGCATTCTGAAATCGAGGAACTATTTCATTTCCATTGCGATATGTAGCTCCTCCTGCATGGTCAAAATGCAAATGAGTAAACACAACATCTGTAATATCATCTGTAGTCAATCCAAGTTGTGATAGTGAATTCTCTAGGGTCTTTACAGAATTATCAAGTTTATAGATTTGCTGTTGCTTTGGGTTCATCTTATAGCCACAACCTGTGTCAATAAGTATTTTTCTTGTGTCGCTGACTGCCAATAAACAACGAGCAGTCATGGGTATTCGATTTAACTCATCACCCGAATTGTATGATTTTGACCATAATGGTTTGGGTACAACACCAAACATTGCACCGCCATCCAAAGCAAAATCTCCTGTTTCTATCAATGTAACTTCATAATCACCAATTCGCATATCTACCTTCATTATTAAATAGTTAAGACATCATGTCTCGTATTGAATCACAAATTGAATTGATCTCTGCTTTTGTTGTAAATCTTCCAATACCAAATCGCAATGTTGTTGAATCTTTTCCACCCATATTTCCTATCGCGGATAATACATGCGATTGTTTTCCCGTCGCACTTGTACATGCACTGCTCGCAGAATAGGCAACATTCCATAATGCACCGGATAACAATTCTCCTTCATCGCCATAGAGAGTAACATTAAGATTATTGGGTAATCGCAAATGGGGATTTATTCGAGGGTCTGCACCATTTATGCGAATCGTAGAACAATACTTTAGCAAACACTCTAATAATTGATTGCGCAAATCCGCTGTATATTCTGCATCCTCTTGCAAGGACTCTACGGATACCTCAATGGCTTTTGCTAAACCAACAATGCCCGGTACATTAAGTGTACCGCTTCGCATTCCGCTTTCATGACCACCACCATGAATTAGTGGAGAAATTTTACAATCATTTCTCACATACAATGCTCCTATCCCCTTTGGTCCATAGATTTTGTGAGCAGTCAACGAAGCTAAATCAACGTATGATTCTTCTACATTAAATGGCAATTTACCAATACCTTGCGTAGCATCAGTATGAAAATATACACCATGTTTTTTACATAATTTACCAATATCTGAAATCGGTTGAATAGAACCTATTTCATTATTTGCATGCATAATGCTGACAAGAACCGTATTGTCTGTTATTGCTTTTTCAATACTTTCAAGAGAAACAACACCATCAGTATTAACGGGCAGTATGGTAACTTCGACCCCTTTTTTCTCCAATACCGCGCATGTATCTAGAACCGCCTTATGTTCAATTGCACAGGTAATGATATGTTTTTTTGTTTTTGTACTTGCTTCTATGGCTCCTGTGATTGCCAGATTATCCGATTCTGTTGCCCCTGATGTAAAAATTATCTCTTCCGGTTTACCGCCAATAAGTGCAGCAATAGTTTTTCTGCTATCTTCAACTGCTTTCTTTGCTGTCATACCAAACACATGCGTATTACTTGCTGCATTGCCATAGCATTCGAAAAAATAAGGCTTCATTGCATTAAAGACACGCTCATCTAAAGGTGTCGTGGCATTGTTGTCAAGATATATCGTTGATTGTTGCATGTTCTTGGGTTATTACTAAAAAACAAAAATTACAAAAAATCTCTCATGATGAACTACATCATAACCGCTATAAAAAAACACAGATGTAAAGCAACTTCTTCTATGAATTGTTCAAAATTACTCTGTTTTCGATAGTTTTGAAAAAAATCATTCAAAAAAAGTATGAATATTACAAATATACAATCAGCCATGCATGAACTTGGTGTTGAAGCATGGTTGCTGATGGACTTCAGAGGTAGTAACTCTATCGCTTGGAATATCATAAACTTACCCGCAAATACACATTGTACTCGCCGATGGGCTGTACTTATTCCTCAATCAGGAGAACCTACCATCCTGTCGCATGCAATCGAGTCCTTTACCCTCCAATACCTTGACGGGCATCATATTGAATACTCTCGATGGACTGAATGGCAATCTTACCTTCAAGAAATAACCGCTCCTTTTAACTGCATATCAATGGAATATTCACCAATGAATGATATTCCGGTGAATGCCAAAGTTGATGCCGGTTCTATTGAACTTCTCCGCAGCTTTGGGAAAACTATCGTATCGTCAGCGACATTAGTTCAACAACTCAGTGCAGTTTGGACGGCTCAGCAATTAGAAGATAATCTCACAAAGACAGCACCTTCGCTCCATAAAGTGATGGCAGAAACGGCAACATATATAGCCCAAAAAGTTCAAGATCATGGAGAATGTTCTGAATACGAAGCACAACAATATGCAGTGTCACTGTTTGCGAAATACGGTCTTTGCAGTGACAGTCACCCTATAGTCGCCATCGGAAAAAATGCTGCAAGTCCACATTATGCACCTCATGCTTCTCATTATTCAATGATAAAACACAAAGATATTGTTCTGATTGATATGTGGGCGAAACTTGACGGCGAACCTCAGAGCACATACAGCGATATTACATCAATGTTTTATATTGGCGAACAAGTTCCGGAATATGAGCAAACACTTTTTTCCATCATAGCGAAAGCACGCGATAAAGGCATTGCATTAATCAAAGATCGATTCGCAGATAATAAAGAAATCTTTGGTTATGAAGTTGATGATGCTGTGCGTTCATGCATAGACAATGCCGGCTATGGTCAATATTTTATCCACAGAACGGGACATAGCATTACAACAGAAACTCATGGCTCGGGTACTAACATGGATAATTATGAAACCAAAGACACTCGTCCGATTATTCCCGGAACTTCATTTTCAATTGAGCCGGGCATTTATATTCGTGGTGAAATTGGTATGCGTACAGAAGTTGATGTTATTATAGATTACGATGGCAAGGTGATTATACCGACAGATTACCCGCAGCAATATATTCATCCATTGTATGCCGGTGCTTAATATGAATATTCTTATCATTGCTTTATCAGGTTTGGGGGATGCACTTATGTTCACGCCGGCATTAGCTGCTTTGTCGTCGAAGTATCCCGATGCCAATATTCATATACTCACGATGTTTAAAGCAACGCAGGATATTTACAAAAACAATCCTCATATTTCAAAAATATATTTTTGGAATTTTCTTAAAGAAAACCCTTTTAAAAGCATAAATTTTTTATTATCACTCCGCAATCAGTATGATATTTCCATCAATGTTTTTCCGGCAAATCGTTTCCCTTACAATATGATATCACGAATAATAGGAGCAAATAAAAGACTCGGTCATGACTATTTGCATACTAATATTCGATCTCTTAATTTTCTTAACAATTACAGAATATTAGAAAACAACGACTTACACAATGTTGAAGAAAATATACGCTTAATCAATTTAGTAACCGACACTTCATCTTATAATGACAATTCTTTGCAGCTATATGTGGATCAAGAATCAAAAAATTTTGCACAAGAATGGCTTGATAAAGAGAATATTTCCAAAAATTCATTACTTATCGGATTTCACGCCGGTTCTGCATTATTCAAAAATCAAATTCATAAAAGATGGGATAAAGACAAATATGCCGAATTAGCAGAAATACTCCATCAAAACTATAATGCTACGGTATTATTATTCGGAGGACCCGAAGAACAAGATGTGAATGAATATATAGCAGCGCGCTCAAAGGCAAAAATAGTCAAAACACCTTCTCTTCTCAGCGGTTTGGCTCTTATTTCTCGATGTAAACTCTTTGTTTCTAACGATTCCGGTTTAATGCACTGTGCAGCGGCATTACATATACCGACCGTAGCAATTTTTGGCTATACAAGTCATGTGCACACAAAACCTTGGTCTGATAACTCAATTGTCGTAAGGCGCAATGATTTACCATGCAGTCCTTGTTTTTATTTTTCACCCAAACCCGCACAATGCAGACAATTTAGCGGTAATGAACAATTTAAGTGTATAAAAGAAATAAGTGTCACAACAGTGTTGAATGCTTGCAAACAATTATTAGATACAAAAAAGGATATATAATATGAAACCGACACAACAATGTCCATGCTGTGGCTCTGATTCATTCCAAGAATGGACTAAAGCAACCGATAGAGAATATCGCACAACGGATGAAACATTTACATTGTATCGTTGTAACAACTGCGAATCATTGTACTTGCATCCCGTACCAATAGACCGATTATCCATTATTTATCCATCAAATTATTATTCGTTTGCAGAGCAGAACACATCAATTATTAGTTCAATAAAAACCGGTTTAGATAAACGATTCTTTCGCCAATTATCACAATCTGTGAAAAAACAATCTCTTACAGCACTTGATGTTGGCGGCGGTGTCGGATGGGAACTCAATGTGTTACAAGAAGCAGATAATCGAGTGAAAAATACCATGATTGTTGACCTTGATCCTGACGCTGCTGCCGGAGCTGCAAAAAATGGGCATGGTTATTTTTGTGGTCGTATTGAAGAATATGAAACTACAACAAAATATGATATCATCCTTATGCTCAATCTTATTGAACATGTAGAATTTCCAAGTGAAGTTCTTAAAAAATGCCGCGAGTTACTTTCTGATGAAGGGATAATAATCATAAAAACACCTAATTGTGATGCACTTGATGCTCGTATATTTCGCAATAGAAACTGGGGCGGATTTCATTGCCCTCGTCATTGGACATTGTTCACCAAAAGTAGTTTTGAACTCTGTGCGAAAAATGCAGGGTTATCGGTAAAAACATTTTCTTATACACAGGGTGCTCCTTTTTGGGCAACAAGCACATTATTTGCTCTGGAAAATATAGGAATGGTAAAAATAACAAAAGAACGCCCTGTGGTCTATCATCCACTGTATGCACCATTAACCGGAATTTTTGCAGGATTTGATTTTATACGAGGAATATTTGCTAAAACCTCACAAATGTTTTTTGTTTTAGAAAAAGGAAAACAAATCTGATAATGTGCAGCATACTCCATCGAAGACTTTATGTTATATGTGGTGTTCTCGCCATGTATATAATTTTGGCTGTACAAAGTATTACAGCGCAAGAGTTTATACATTTGCGTGGTTCCTTTATGCCTTGGCTTAACCAAAACTCTATACTCACATATCCGGAGGTCAATGTTCCGAGTTCCGTACTTTTTGAAAATGATAATGTTCCGCTTGAAAAAAGAATTGGTATCGAAGCCGGTATTTCTCTTTTACACCCTTTCTCTTTTTCTTTAGGTTTTGATGCCATATTTTCCAATATTCAATCAAGTGGTAATGAGTTAAGTACTTTTTCCTTCAATGGTACGCCCGTTAATGCGACAATTCGACATCTCATTTCTTCGCAATATATTGGTGTACAAATTAGTCCGACACTTTCAACACAATTCGGGAATATGAAACTTGCTCTCGGATTTCCCTATTGCATCCCTCTAACGGCACATACCACACACACACAAACAGTAAATAATCCTCCGGAACTTCGCGGCACCCTTCTGACAGATGCTCTTACACAACAGAATATCGTTTCACAATTTTCACCCTACGCTGCAATCCACATTTCTCTCTTATATAGTTTGCCACTTAATTCTTCGCAATCTTTGTGGCTTATGCCCGGCATATCGGCTCAAAATTCTCTCACCTCAATCACCAAAACCGATGCTGTCAAACCTTTATCATTAGGTGTGACATTAGGGCTGCAATATTCGCCATCATTACGACAAAAAACTCGTGAAAAACCTTCTGAAAAGCAAGTTGATTCGCTGCTTCAGCCAATACTTCCAATTGCACAAACTAATATTCCGATTAATGATACAATAGCTGTATCAGCATCAGAAACAAATACGAAATCAAGAGATGTTGGCGAATCAGAAAATTCGATAAAGCCAATTCTCACAGGAGATATTCGTGCAACTTTTATGTCTGATAAATTGCAAAATACAAAATCTATCATACTTAATCGAGTATATGAATATTGTAAAATTACAGCATTTATACCCCATGATATGGAAAATACATTCATAGAAATGTTTCCTCACCATACCATTATTTCAAAGGAAAAATCGGAACATTGGCTCACAATTACATATTATGACACAATAGACATTGTACTACCTTCAATAATACGTATATATCATCAAGCATTGGCTGAATCAGGTCTGGCAGAATGGAAAATTATGATAAAACAGTTCAATACTATCTTAAAAGAAATTCATGGGACAAACCCACTTCCCGATTATACCGATATTGATATTAATTCTATCGAATATTTTGATAATTCAAAAAAATCATTATCTATTTCTTTAGTTCTGACCGACAATAACTCTCAGACATTTCGTTCTCAAGATGTTATGGCAACTTTTAACTTTTCGGCAAGCCTGAATCAACCTTTATCAAAAGGAAAAATCTTTGTAGTTCATCCTCTCATTTCCGCGCAGCATAGCCAAAAAAGTGAGTTAAGAAATATTGCCCGTGCGCATCGTACAATACAAAATCGGCTTTTTCAACCATTAGTATCTTCTACCGCAGGGCATAAAGAGACTTGGTTTATGCACTTTTGCAAATTACCTTTCTTTGATGGGTTTATCTTCACCCATAAACGTTAATTGACAGATTGAGCCGTACAATTTCATCACACAAACTCGTCTTATGGACTCCATACTCACAACGTAGAGCACAGTTTCTCATGCGTCAAGCGGATTTTGCAATGAATCCACGACTTGTGTCATTCTGAATGCAACATGTTTTGTGTAATAGCAAGGGCAAAACTTAACGCTGTAGTGGCATAGTATTGATGTACTTAGAGAACTGAGGCAATTTCTTTACTCCTCATTTCGTCATACGGCATAACTTGACAGAGAAGCGAAGCCCTCTCATCAACATAAGAAAACACTATGAGGTTATTTAATGAATCTATTTTCGACTAATTTTTTGAAGAAACAATTAGCGGCTATTGATGGCAATGTGATGTTCAACAATTCATTACCGCCCAATGGCTCAAATCGTTTCCAACCGCGCCAACCCTCGAACTCTTCGGGGAATAATAATGGCGAAACGCCGTTTACTAAAATCCTACGCTCAATAATGATATGGGGTGCGCTCTTTGCTGCTGTCATTATTGTCTATGTTCTTGTTAATGGAGGAAAAACACAAACATTTCCCATTTCCTACACAAAATACGTTGATTTTCTCAATGAAAATGCTATTCAATCGGCGAAAATTTATAAATCACAGTTGAATGATTTTGAGTTTCATGGCACTCTCAAAGAAGAAAAAACAATTATGATTGATGGTAGAGCCATTGCTATTAAACATTTTACCACAAAACTTGGTGTCTTGGACTCAAAAACCGAAGAATTATGGGCAACAAAAGGGATTTCATGGACTTATGAAGAAAGTGACTCTACATTCTGGTCATTAGTCATGAGTTTTCTGCCGTGGGTTGCACTTATCGGTGTCTATATCTTTGTCATGAGAAAAATGTCCAATGGCGGAGCCGGTGGCGGTTCTCGTGGTATCTTTTCATTTGGTAAATCGAGAGCACGTTTAGTAAATGATCATGGGGCAAATCGCAAAACATTTGCTGATGTGGCGGGTGTGGAAGAAGCAAAAGAAGAATTGCGTGAAATCATAGAATTTTTACGTGAGCCATTGAAATTCCAGCGCCTTGGCGGTAAAATTCCGCGTGGTGTCTTATTATTGGGTCCTCCGGGAACCGGTAAAACGCTCCTAGCACGCGCAGTTGCCGGTGAAGCTAATGTTCCTTTTTTCTCTATATCCGGCGCAGACTTTGTGGAAATGTTCGTTGGTGTAGGTGCAAGCCGTGTGCGCGACCTCTTCGATAATGCAAAGAAAAGTGCACCTTGCCTTATATTTATTGATGAAATTGATGCAGTGGGCAGACATCGCGGCGCGGGTCTGGGTGGTGGTCATGATGAACGTGAACAGACACTTAATCAACTCCTTGTCGAAATGGATGGTTTTGAAAATAATGGCGGCATTATTGTTATTGCGGCAACAAATCGTCCTGATGTATTAGACCCTGCTCTTTTGCGTCCGGGTCGCTTCGACCGACAAGTCGTCGTTGACAGACCTGATGTCAAAGGTCGCGAACAAATTCTAAAAGTACATGTAAAAAATGTACCTCTTGACCCGAATATTAATTTGGAAAATATTGCTCGCGGAACTCCCGGATTAAGTGGCGCTGACCTTGCTAATTTAGTCAATGAAGCTGCTCTTTATGCCGCAAGACGCAATAGTAATTTTGTCCAAAATGAGGATTTTGAAAATGCAAAAGATAAAATTCTCATGGGCGTAGAAAGAAAAAGCATGGTCATATCCGAAAAAGAAAAAGAAATTACGGCATATCATGAAATGGGTCACGCACTTGCCGGTAAATTTTTACCGCATAGCGATCCTGTTCATAAAGTCACCATTATTCCACGTGGCAGAGCACTCGGCGTAACAAGTTATTTACCGACAGAAGATTCACATACATATTCTAAAGATTATATCGAATCAAGAATTGTTACCCTCTTAGCTGGGCGAGCTGCGGAAATGATTGTATTTAACCAATTAACAACCGGTGCAGGGAATGACCTTGAGCGTGCAAGTGCTTTGGCAAGAAAAATGGTCTGTGAATGGGGTATGAGCGATGCTGTCGGTCCCGTTACTTTTGCGCATAAACAAGAAGAAGTCTTTTTGGGAAGAGAAATTGCTCAACCGCGCGATCATAGCGAAGAAACAGCTCGTCTCATTGATAATGAAGTGCGTAAAATTCTCATTAATTCAATGCATGGAGCAGAAAAATTATTACGCGATAATATTGATTTACTCCATAAAACATCTAAGGTGCTCTTAGAGCGCGAAACTATTGATGGCGAAGAACTTGACAAAATTATTGCAGGTATTGAGTTACCGCCGCGCCCACCGAAAAATGGCGTTGCTTCACATACCTCAACATCCGTTGCGTCAAATTAAGCCAATTATTCTTAATGAAGGCAAATTCTCTCGAAGGGTTTGCCTTTTTTTATGTATGCTATAATCTTATGAATACATATTGGGAAAAATAATGACTGCTCTTCTTAGATTTTTTACAATGATATTCATAGCGTTTGCAGCCGGCATACTGTGTACTACTTCTCTATTTCCCCAAAAAATTCCGGGACTAAGTGCTGTGGTTCTGACTTCCCAAACGGGATATTATGAACAAGAATATCATATTCAAGACGAAATGCCCAGAGCTACCATAAAAAATAATTGGGATAAAGGACGGCATATAACAGCACTTGTCCAAGGGAATACCACATGGGCTACGGTATTAAGTTCCCATACAAATTTGGGTGGTCAAAGTTATACCGTAGCCGATACCTTACCCTTACGTTTTATTGAACAAATGTGGGATAAAAATTACAGAATTACGGGATTAGATTTTGGTAATGGTGTATGGACACTTGTGATGTCACAAGGCACGGAATATGTTCAGCAAGCTGTATGTATTGATGATTCACTCCCCCATCAACGAATTAAAGAATGGCGAGCAAAGGGATATTTACTTTCTTCTCTTATTCGCGGAAATGGTGTGTGGGTAACGATGTATTACAAAGCAGGATGGTTTCTCTTTGAACAACCATATATTATTTCCGACACTTTCCCCTACAAAACAGTTAATAATTATATCAACAAAGGATATCGCATACAGTCCCTGCATCACTATGGCACATGGGCAATTGTTCTTAATAGCATTGCCCGTTCAAAATCGCAAATTGTCTTGATTGATTCAATGATAACAAAATCATATATGCGGAATTTACTTGATTCCGGATATAGAATTACGCATATTGCTGCGGAAAAATCGGAATCTGAGATACAATTCATTTCATCAAAAAAACCGAATATACAATCATTTCAATCATTGGATTTATCTGAAAACCCAACACCGGATAATATTCATCTATTTAGAAAATATATACAAAGAAATGCCCCTCAGTATAATGCCATACTTGCTTTACAAAAACTTATTGCGCCGGATATTCACAAAGAACTTTGGAACAATGCTGCGGATACATGTCGCTTTTATCGAAAATACTTTCGCGACAGCACAGAAATAATTGACGGGATTATCACTTTATTAACTAAACCCGAACCTAAAATTGATATTTTTAATGCGGGTGACAGCATAAATAGTAATGCCAATGAGTGGGATCCGAACCCTTCCCCCGATGGGCGTTATTTTTATACAAGTACCTCCGGCAAACAAGGCAATTTCGGACAAGAAGATGTATTTATTGCTGAAAAAAAATCCGATGGTACATGGTCGAAATCCAAAAATATTGGTACATCAATAAATACACCCGCAAGGCAAGAAACCATTGATAATATTGCAACAGATAATAATACTCTTTATTTATCGGGAGAATTTTCAGGCACATTTGGCAGATTTGATATATTTACATCAGAACGAACAGACAAAGGGTGGTCTGCATTAATGCAATTACCTAAGCCGATTAACAGTGAATTTCATGATGAGAGTGGTTGCCCGACACCGGATGGACATGCACTTCTTTTTACAAGTGACAGACCCGGAGCAATTGGAGAGTTTGTGCCTAAACAGGGATATATTTTGCATGGCACAACATGGGGAAACAGCGATATTTATATTTCATTCAAATCAGATTCTGGATGGACAAAGCCATTAAATCTCGGAAAAAATATCAATACCCCTTATGCTGAAACATCAGTGTTTTTACATCCCGACGGACGTACTCTCTATTTTTCAAGTAATGGTCATGGCGGCTTTGGCGGATTGGACATTTATAAATCCGTGCGTTTACGCGAGGACTCATGGACAGAATGGAGTACGCCGATTAATGTGGGAAGACAAATTAATACTGTCGGCGATGACTGGGGTTTTCATGCTTCAGTAAATACAGATACCATATACTTTGCGGCACGCGACCGCAAAGGCGGAAAAGGTGGATGGGATATTTGGAAAGCCAAAGTTTTTGCCGAGCTTTTACCTGCCAATGTGGCATCAGTTCGAGGTAAAGTGCAAGATGAACAAGCCCGACCATTGGCAGCAAGAATTAAATGGGAAGATTTATCCACAGGAAAAACTATCGGTGAATTATCATCCAATCCACAAGACGGCTCCTATTATATTGCTTTGCCATTAGGAAAAATATATGGTTTTTTTGCTGAAAAAGAAGGATATTATCCGCAAGCCAAAAATATTGATACTCGTTCAATGCAAACAGCTTCTGATACCACATTTACTTTTACTTTACTCTCTTTAGAATCCATAAAGCGGGGAGCTAAATCTGTCATTATTGAGAATATTTTCTTTGATTTTGATTCTTATACAATTCAACCGACTTCATTTCCCGAGTTGCAGCGGCTTATTCAATTATTGCAAAAAGAAAAAGAACTTGCCATTGAGATTGGCGGTCATACCGATGAACAAGGAAGCAATAGCTATAATCTGCAATTATCGAAACAAAGAGCTATGGCGGTAAAAGAATATCTGATTGCACAAGGCATTGAAAAAGAACGATTAACAATTCGCGGTTATGGTAAACAAAAACCGTTAAGTACCGCAAAAAATCAAGAAAAACAATCCATAAATCGTCGTGTTGAATTTACTGTCTTGAAAAAGAAAGGTAAAAACCGATAAAATGTATTCCTAAACTTGACGGTAGTTGATCTGCCCGATAGTTCATCATAGTGACGTGCGCCATATTCCCCTATCTGACTTTCGCGAACTTGGTTATAACTCTTATGTTTCAGATAAGCGATAATGTTCATGAAGGGAAAGAACTATGTACATCAATTTGTTGTTCATGTAAGCGTAATTGTGTAATTTTGCGGAACATATTCGTCCAATATTCATGGAAGCACTGCCTTAATTATGCAATACCGAAAGTGGCGCGGGGCAATGCAATGACATCATAAAATTTTTATAGCAATGCAAACCATAGAATTAATAGAAGAGATTCAACGCCTACCGCTTTCCCAAAAATTCTATGTGGTAGAAGAGACCTTGAAATCTATTAAAAAAGAAGAAATGCAGCATCTAATGGAATTGGCTGCTAATGAACTTTACGAAGATTATGTAAACGACAAAGAGCTAACTGTTTTTACTTCAATTGATTTCGATAAATTTTATGAAACAAGGTGAAATTTGGTTGATTGACCTTGATCCTGCAAAAGGTGCAGAAATACAAAAAATTAGGCCTGCTATTATTGTAAACAATGATAAATTAGGCAAACTGCCACTAAAAGTGGTTGTACCGATTACTGACTGGAAAGACCGATACGATATTGCACCCTGGATGGTAAAAATCGAACCCAATACTAACAACGGACTTTACAAAACTTCATCTGCCGACTGTTTCCAAATTCGTTCACTTTCGCAAGAGCGACTGATTAAAAAAATTGGTTACATTGATAACATGACTCTCAATGCAATTAAAGAAGCTGTGCACACAGTATTGGATTGACAAACTCATTAAGACAAAAAATTCCACTTGTATTGATTATAACACACCTTTCTATTCACTATTTTCATTAGCATTTTCATCAGGTGATAAGGTTCAATAAACCCTTCGATCCCACTCGGATCTCGAAACATCACCGGATTATTGTAACCATATTGATACGGCGTTTGATCGGGGAAACTTGCCCATAATGGATCAACAGATAAAAATCTGCCCGATAATTCATCATAGTGACGTGCTCCATAATCATTAATGTCTGTTACCTCAAAAATAGTTCTTCAACTGATTAATAACTGATGTTACTATTGTGGAATGATAGAAAAAACAGAACATACAAAACAATTGAATAAGGACAATAGAAGAAAAAATATTACTCCTTATTCTTTCGTGTACATCATCTGTAATTTCTCTATAATTTTCTACCAATGTTTGTGCTCTCGCTGGATTTAGATACCTATAACTGAATCCGAAAGCAGGGTACAATCCGAGTAGAATCGCTATGAAATAGATGTATTCTTGCGTCTGTATTATTGTCGAGATAGCAAATGATATTTCTGCCGACAAATATGCTGAAATTATTGATATTGCATAATTTGATGCTTCACACAATTTTTGATGGGTAAAATGAGGCTTACGCCGTTTATACCAATAATAAAAACGCGAGAAACTATAATCAAATATATTCATTTCTATTTTTATGTAATTTGCGTTTGATCAGAAAAAGTTGCCCACAAAGGATCAACGGATAGAACTATATAAATTCAACAATTACTAGAAAAGCAATGGACCAAATAAATTCCCTGTAAAAAAACGTGTATCTTCTACATAGGCTGGTTCTAATCCACAATAATAATGAGAACTCTTGAGTCTAGTAGTTAATAATGAAGCAAAATGCTGTAAATCAATTACTGATATTTTTTCTTTCATTTCACTTTCTTCAAAGTCTATGTTTAAATCATACATTACATTATGCTTAATGATTTGTAAGCCCATCATATTAAATGAAGTATTGAGAATCCTGACATCCAAAATATAAAAATAGAATGCGTCATCAGAAGAGTTAACTATCGAAGACTTTAAAGTTTCCAAAGATTGAAAGTCAATATCTCCCTCTCTTGTTAACTCACTACGATTTTTGAGTGTAAATTCACTAATAACCTCAAACAAATATTCGATAGTACTATTCAAATCTACGTTTTCTATCGTAAGTTCTATATAATCTACAACATTTTTCATAATTCACTTTTATTAAAATTTACTTGTTTTTGGCAACGCATACTCAGGTTGTTGTTGCATTGCCTTCACATCCTGTCCTTGCACCTAAGGCATTAACTTCAATTCTTCCACTGCCACCACATGTTTCTCCGACTATATGTTTAATTCAACATTATTTTTTAGGTCCTGTGTATATAATCTCTGCATAACCGATAAACGGATTAGCAATATTTCCTAAATATCGAATTTTATCAACACTGTCTATATAATATTGTAGGTGTGAGGTCTCCAGTTCGTAGTTTTTATTTATTGAAAATTCATTTCTTAAAAAAAGATACTCAGCACCTGTAAACACATCAAATACTGATTGTTTATATTTCACTGTCAGAAATGGTTCATTATATATAATATTCGACATTGTGTCACAATTACCTGTAATGACTATATGCGACTGATCAATCGAGTATCTATCTATAAATATTTTCCCATGTTTTATGTTCTGTTGGGAAGAATCAACAAACTTTTTCACTATGTCCTTCAACTTTTCAGACATTTCCAGATTTTTATTTGAGTACTCTACAGTAATGTTACTCTCTTTTTCACTCACGACTCTATTATCCGTGTCGCATGAGAGCAAAACAAGAATAATTAAAATACTTCCAATTTTTTTCATAATTATTTAGAAAATTAAATGCTGTCAAATTATATAATCAGTCAAGTATATCAAAATCACCGATTCAGATTCTCTTTCTTATCTCCCGTATATACAATCTTCGGGTATATCAAGAATGGATTAGCAATCGAACTCCAATATTGAACTCTCTCTGCACTATCAACATATACCTCTAATCTAGATGATTGCAATTGATAGTCTCCTGTCTTGTCAAAATTATTTTGAAAAAAAAGAGGTTCAGCTCCTGTAAACACATCAAAAGATGAATTTTTATACTTTAACACAAGAAATGGTTGTGAATAAATTGTATTTGTTAATGAGTCACATTCTTCTGTAATCACAACAAATGATTCATTTATTCCATAACGATCAATAAATACTTTTCCTTGAATAGTATCTCTTCCTGATGAGTCAACAAATGACTTTACTATTGTTTTGATTCTATCAACAAGATTTGTTGCCTTCTCAGAATATTCAACTGTGACATCATTATAATCTTTAGGTTTAGATATTCTATTAGATTCTTCTTTACATGAGAGAAGAACAAGTACGACAAGAAATAAAAGAAAAAATTTCATATACTTACTCCATAATATTTGCAATCTTGCCTATAATGGATAAACGGATAAAAATCTGTCTGATAATTCATCATAGTGACGTGCATTATTCGACCATACAACGCATTACAAATCTAAGTCTATATTCATCCTCTTCTTCAAAGCTAAGTATTTTTTCTTAGTCAATGGACCATACACAGTATCTTTTCTTATATCAATAATCCAATAATTTGATACTGATGAAAATATTTCCTTGTAATACTCATTATTATCAAGAATACTATCCGCAATAATAAATGATTTTTGATAACTTTCTTCCGTTGTATCTCCTTTCATTAACTTTATACGCAAATCAGCGGCGACATATAATGTTACAATCTCTCTATTCGCTCTCTGTAATGCAACAATATAATCGTCATTATAATCATATTTAGCAACACTGGGGAAAATAGTGTTCTTCAATGTTTTTTTATTTGAATAAATCCCTTCAGCCCCCCTAGATTCTGACATATATACCCACCCACCAGGTAAGGATTGTACTTCATCAGACAAATTGCATGAAAACAAAAAGAAAACAATCAAGATACATCCATTTTTCATCATAATTATTTTGAAAATTAAATGCTGTCAAATTATATAATCAATCACGTATATGAAATCTGCCCGATAATTCATCAGTGTGATGTAATAAGGAATCATTGAGATTTCTATTTTATCAGATTAACCCTCTTACTCCTTTGCTATATCTTTGACAAGTTCAACCGGTAAATCATTGCGTGAAATACCTTTTACACTTTCGCGTATTCTTTCTTGATACTCCTTTTTGTTCAATGGTTTCGGACCAAAATACTCCATATTTGTAGGGATTGCCTTAATATGTAGTCCCATTCTGTAAATATATTCTTTTTTCAAAAGATCAATATTCCACAACATATTTGTGTCACATTCTTCTTGAAAATATATGTTTGAGAAACTTATATTTAACACAACATCATTTGTAAAAACAATCAAGCATCCACAGAGGCACAGACCATCTTCTAATGCTGAGATTCGCAGTGGTTTGTCTTCAATAGTGTCCAATAATGCAGAAATTGGTCTTCCATAAAAATTCTGTATTGTAATACTTGACAATTCAGATGACTTAATTTTTCCTTGTTTTTTATTCGATAGAGCGGTATTTTGATTGACATCGCAAGAATATACACACAACATCATACAAAATACTATGAAGATTAGTTTCATTGCCTTATCTTATTTTCATTTACAAAGTTGTCTCATGACTCTCTATTGACTCTGATTGTTGAATTACAATGTATTCGTTCTTCCGCCATCGACTGCTATATTTGTACCTGTAATATATGCGCCCCAATCAGATGCTAAAAAAGCCGCAAGTCCTGCTATTTCTCGCGGTTCTCCAAGACGACCTGCCGGAATTTCATGTTCCATGCTTTGTTTTGCTTGCTCTTCGGAAATATTCTGTTGCGCTGCTTTGCGTTGAATAATTGCATCCAATCTTCCCGTTTTTGTTGCTCCGGGTAAAATACAATTTACGGTAATATTATGTTTTGCAATTTCATTGGATAGTGTTTTTGCCCAGCTTGCCGTTGCGCCACGTATTGTATTGGAAACACCAAGTCCGGCAATCGGTTGTTTTACTGACGTAGAAACAATATTCAGTATTCTCCCCCATTGTCTTTGTTTCATACCCGGCAATACCAATTGTGCAATTTTTTGATTAATCAGAATATGGGAACTAAATGCGGCTAAAAATTCCTCTGCTGTGGCATGTTCAATTGCCCCCGGCGGCGGTCCACCCGTATTATTAACAACAATATCACAGACACCACCTTGCTCAATAAAATTCCTTACCACAAGTTCCACCAAAACAGGATCGGCATAATCAGCGACCAAAATATCATGGACTTGATTACCATTATTGGACAATGATGATTGCACTTGTTTTAATTTTTCAGCATTGCGTGCCAATAAAACGATATTAGCTCCACAGTCTGCAAATAATTGTGCTATAGCCAAACCAATGCCTTGCGTACTGCCGCCTATAAGTGCTGTTTTTCCTTCGAGAGATATATTCATATTATTTTTCAAACCTATAATTTCTTAATGTATAATGCGTAAGAATATGCTGTACGCCTTTTGTTTTTTTTCCATTAGGATAAGTCAGGGTAAATTTAATTTCCGACGTTGCCATAGAATGGACGGGTATGCGATAGACTTCGCTCAATTCCATTTTTGTAAACTGATTAATAATCGAACTCACAGTAGCCGTTTTATCCTTACCTTCTCCAAAGGAAATTTCGGCAATTCCTTGACCCGTTGTTGTGAATTGAATGCCATGACATTTTACTCCGAGTGTATCAATATAACCTGTAAAGCGTGCTAAAGAAGCATAATTAACAAGAGGCACGGGAATACCATTTTCTATAAGATTTTCTTCGCCACCTACATCCCAAGTATTTTTACCTTTCACACAAGCTTTACCGATATGAGTAAATAAAATCGGTTGAAAAGCACCACCGGGACTCACTGCCGGCGTGATAGAGTCTATTGCTGCAATATCATACCGTTTTCCGGTGCTGTCAATTTCTACAAAAACTTTGCGTCCTGTCCATACGCTGTTCATCCTCATTTGATTGCGTATGCTCCCCTGCGATTCCTGTGCTGCATAGCCAATCATTTCAATACTGATGAGTGTGTGATTATTCGGTAATTTTTTGAGAATTATATATCGCCATGTCTCATTTCTTTCCTTGGATAATGTAGGAAATTCATCATAAATCATACTGTCACGTGAATATGCATGATACACAAGGGTATCGCCGATACGAAAATCATAATTAAAACAAAATCTTTTATTGGCTAGACTATCGGGTAAATTATCGGATATTTGTTTTTGTGCCATACTCTGTATGCTCATCAGAGATAATAAACATACTGCAAGAAAAATACAACGCATATTAATCCTTTTTTTTACATATATAATGGAAAGAAATATTCATTGAGGCAATGGCAGATTCTTGCTCCTTAACTGCTAATCCAATATCAGCTTCAATTTTCATAGATCCGATTACCGTCATTCCAGTTTTTTGATCTATATAATATCTGCCTTTGACCATTCCTTCCCCCTCCATCGCAATATCAATATTCATTTGTCGCATCTGTTGCTTGATAAGAAAATCTTTACTCTTTATATCAACAATGTAACATGATACGCCGAGCGTGTCTTGTTTGCCGATAAGAGTATATTCAATCATGGATTTCTGATCTTTGATGGATAATGGACCGGAAATATTTCCCAATAAACCGTCTGCTTCTTTTTTCCATGTAGAACCGACATTGATGCCATGTTCAGGCAATGGAATAAACAACATTGTGCTTCCGCGAAATGCAGCCGAAATTATTGCTGATATATTGGGATTTTCAAGATTCACATTCGGGGAAATATCTTTAGTGAATGACATAATATTGCATTTATTGCCAATGATTATTATATCGGAATATAAAGCATTATTTCTATGATTAACCACAGTATCTGCAATTCCGGCCATTGCCATACCATATATTTTTGTTTTCGCAAATGAACAAGAGCTTTTTCCTATAAATGCCGTATTATTCTTCGAGGTGAAAAGAATATGCTGTTCTGCTTCGGTAATTATCCCCGAGACCATATTCATTTCCGATAATTCTTGAATAAATGTTTGTTGCACATTATATGTATATGGTTTTGTCAGTGATGGTGCTAATACGATGTTTTGTAATGGATTATCTGCGGCAATGGCAGTCATCAACGATGATACAAATATAACCCATACTGCAAGAATTATTTTTTTCATAATAATCACAAAGATAATGGATCTGGATGTGCTTCGCGAATACGCGCTATAATTTTTTTTGCTGCATCAACAATATTAGTTCCCGGACCAAAAATTTCTTTTACACCATTTTCATAAAGAAAATCATAATCTTTTGGAGGAATCACCCCACCTGCAACGACAATAATATCATCTGCTTGTTGCTTGCGTAATTCTTGGATAAGCAAAGGAATCAGAGTTTTATGCCCCGCAGCTTGGCTTGAAACTCCCACAACATGCACATCACTATCAATAGCCATAAGTGCTGCTTCTTCAGGGGTTTGGAATAATGGACCAATATCCACATCAAAGCCCAAATCGGCAAAACCTGTTGCAATCACATGCGCCCCTCTGTCATGCCCGTCTTGACCTAATTTAGCTACATACATTCTTGGTCTTCTGCCATATTCTTGTGCAAAATTGTCCGTTAAAGCCACCACTTCATCAAATTTTGTATTTTTATAATGCGCACCATACACGCCTGTGACAGAAATTGATGTCCCCTCATAACGCCCAAAAACTTTTGCCATAGCATCTGATATTTCGCCGACCGTTGCACGTTCACGCGCAGCGATAATAGCAGCTTCCAAGAGATTTCCCTCACCCGACTCAGCAATTGTTGAAAGTTGTTCCAAAGCTGCAATAACAGCATCAGAATTGCGCGATTTTTTTATCTCTTCCAAGCGTTGAATTTGTTGTTCACGCACTGCCGTATTATCAATATCAAGCACTTCTATCGGCGGTTCATTCAGGGGTTGATATTTATTCACACCCACAATTGTTTCTTTTCCCGAATCAATATTTGCTTGTCTTTTAGCAGCCGACTCTTCAATTTTCATTTTCGGGACACCCTGTTGTATCGCCTTGGTCATGCCACCCATTTCTTCTACTTCCTGCATCAATTTTCGCGCTTCAACAATGAGCTGATGTGTCAGTGATTCAATATAAAATGAGCCGCCCAAGGGATCAACCACTTCGGTAATATGCGATTCTTCCGCGAGAATAATTTGTGTATTGCGTGCAATTCTTGCCGAAAAATCCGTAGGCAATCCAAGTGCTTCATCAAAGGAATTCGTGTGCAAAGATTGCGTGCCGCCCAAAACTGCCGCCATTGCTTCAATTGTTGTACGTACCACATTATTGTAGGCATCTTGCGCAGCTAAAGACCATCCCGAAGTCTGGCAATGAGTACGTAATGCCATTGATTTAGGATTTTTCGGTGAGAATTTTTCTATGGTTTCAGCCCATAGCACACGGGCAGCTCGCATTTTGGCAATTTCCATAAAGAAATTCATCCCAATTCCCCAAAAAAACGATAAACGTGGTGCAAAATCATCAATATCCAATCCTTTGCTTAAAGCAGCACGCACATATTCCAAACCATCGGCAATAGTATAAGCAAGCTCTTGCACTGCATTTGCACCAGCTTCATGCATGTGATATCCACTAATGGAAATACTATTAAATTTAGGCATATATTTCGCCGTATATTCAATAATATCCGCAACAATTTTCATACTTGGTGTCGGAGGATAAATATATGTGTTTCGCACCATAAATTCTTTGAGAATATCATTTTGTATTGTTCCCGATAAGGCTTCACGTGCCACGCCTTGTTCTTCCGCAGCTACAATATACATTGCCAATATGGGTATGACTGCACCATTCATCGTCATGGATACAGACATAATATCTAATGGAATTTCGTGGAATAATATTTTCATATCTTCAACAGAGTCAATCGCCACACCTGCTTTACCAACATCACCGACAACACGCGGATGATCCGAGTCATAGCCGCGATGGGTAGCTAAATCGAAAGCAACAGAAAGCCCTTTTTGCCCTGCTGCCAAATTCCGTTTATAAAAAGCATTACTTTCTTCAGCGGTAGAAAATCCGGCATATTGGCGAATTGTCCAAGGACGATTGGTGTACATGGTCGCATATGGTCCTCGCACAAAAGGATATATACCCGGCACTGAATTATATAACTCTCTATTTTCAATGTCATTCGGGGTATAAATCGGTTTGATGGCAATTCCTTCATTCGATTGCACAATAAGTTCATCAGGATGTTTTTTCTTTAATTCTTGTTGTGCTTCATTTTGCCAAGATTCATATATCGTATCCATATCATTCTCCTGATTATTTTATGATTCCCCAAATAATGCGCGGTATGCCGGCATAATCTTTTTCTATAGTTGTTTGGATATTTTTGTCGGTAAATATTTTTTGAATCTCTTCGCTTTGACCAAAGCCGATTTCACAAAAAAATGCACCACCCGGGCGTATAATCTTGGGAAACAATGTGGCATAATATGTATAGTATGATAAACCATTATCACCGTCGGTCAAGGCGGTTTTAGGTTCATATTTTGCAATTTCAGGCTCAAGATTTTCCATTTCCTTTGCGGCAATATATGGAGGATTGCTCATCACTATTGAATAACGTTTTTGCGGTGGTCTTTCAAAAACATCTGCATTATGGAATGCGATAGTATCTATTTCAAGAGCTTCTGCATTTTTTTCTGCAATAGCCAATGCTTTGTCCGAATTATCTATAGCTGTGCATTTCCATTGAGGAAACATTTTTGCAAAAGAAATAATAATACAACCTGATCCTGTACCAATATCAAGTGCAGTGTGATTCTCACCTTTTATCTTTTTTGCAAACTCGGCTGCATATTGCACCAACAATTCTGTTTCAGGTCTTGGTATCAATACAGCAGGATTAACAAAAAAACGATGACCATAAAATTCTGTGTGACCAATTATATATTGAACCGGTTCTCTGTCCGCACGACGCAATATATATGCTCGTAAGAGTTTTAATTCATCTTGATTTAATGGTTTATCATGGTTAAGATATAAATCTATTCTTTGTAAGTTCATGACATCACAAAGCAATAATTCCATGGTTAAACGAGGACTATCAATATTTTTCTCTTGTAAATAATTTTTACCCCATTCAATGATTCTTTTCACCGTCCATATATCTTTAGTCATAATCGTATTCCATTATCTGTTGAGTTATTGTCAATGTTTAGAATGAAAAAAAAATGCGCCCGCAAGCGCATTTTCTTTTAACAAATTGTGAAGTTCTTAGTTTCGAAGAGTAAAACGAACCGGTATTGTCATCCAATATTCAATTGGTTTATTTCCTTGTAATGCCGGAGTAGCTACAACTTTCATTGCTGCCTCTTGTGCCGCTTTTTCAAAAATATCATTCGTTGAACTGAGAATTTTCGTTTTTTTAATGCGACCGTCTTTACCGATAAGAACTTGAAGTGTGACGGTTCCTTCCATATTTGCTCTTTGTGCCACAGCTGGATAGACAGCATTGCGCAAAATTTCTTTGCGAATAAAGTCACCATCCGGCTCTTTATCGGCAGCAATAAACTCTTCCGGATCGGGTTCTTCTTCTTTTACCACTTCAATAGGTTGATTGACATCAACTTTATTGAATTGTCCCATATCCACCACAGCATCATTGCTGGAACTAGAAACTGCAAGGTCATCCACATTAGCGAAGTCACGCATATCGGGAGTCATTTCCGCATCAGGAATCGGTACCGGCGTACCGGCACGTGCTTCCGCTCCGGTAAATACCACATCAGGTGGTGGCGGTGGCGGTGGCGTATCCGGTGTTTCAGTTTCCGGCGGAGGCAAATCCGCTAAAGTAATTTTTTGAATCTTTGGCGGTCGTAAAAATGTTCTTGTCGTTGCAGTTTTATAGGCAAATTGTATGAGCAATAATAAAAGTATTAACCCCATTGTCACAATAAAACCACGTTGCGTCGCAATATTGATAAAGTTACGCAATTCAAATGCGCCATAATCACGGCGCGTCAATTTAGGAACCGGAATAGAAATCATAAGTCTTTAATCGCCTCCAATTCTTTTGGATCAACCGGCGCAAGAGTAAATTTACGTTCACGCTTTTGACCTTCCATTTTTTTTACTATATCTGCTTCCGCCTGATTCAATACATCCAATACCTGCACTAAACGACCATACGATGAAGATGTATCCGCTTTTAATGCTGTAATCAAACGATTAACTTGCTTCATGTTTTCTTCCACACAAACAGATCGTAATGCTTTCATTGTCACAGGTTGTGCTTGTGCTTGTTCCAATATTCCTTGATAGTAAAACACAGAATCATCTTCACGAATCAGAATCGTAAATAACTCTGATTGCTTGACCTCAACTTGAGATTCTACTTCAGGGGGAACAGACATTTCCATAATTTGCGGCGTTACCATTGTAGTTGTAAACATAAAGAATGTCAACAATAAGAAGGCAATATCCACAAGTGGTGTCATGTCAAGAACAAATCCCACACGTTTTTTCTTTTTTCGCTTGGAATTTTTGCCGCGTTTTGCTTTGGGTTGAGGTCCTAACGAACCACCGCCTCCGCCCATATATCCTCCAATAAAATAGGATTATTTTCAAATGGTTTATTGTTGTTCGCGATTGCCCTGACGTTTGTCAGTCACATAATTAAAAACATTCGCTTTATTTTTGCGCATCACATTGGTTAGATTATTTATCCAACTATAACGAATGCGTTTATCGGCATCAATCGCATATTTAGTTTTGAGATTTTGCAGTCGTGATTGCAAAATCAATGCATCAAGTACATTTAATGACACTTTCACGAGATTTTTCTCACGTTGTTCGGCAGTTAATCCTTCTACTTTACTGTAAACAGCTTTTCTGTCTTCGGTATTTGTCATAGAAAAATAATATGACGTATCACCGATATTTGCAGAATCAATAGCTATCTGGATGATTGCCAAATCTTTATCAGGCAATTTTGAAGTATCGGCAGCAGCTTTCGGTCTTTTAATTTGGAACTTTTTCTCGCTTTCCGCTTCCGATTTAAACTTTGCCGTGAACATGAAAAACGTCAAGAGCAGAAACGCAATATCCACGAGTGGTGTCATGTCTAACACAAAACCTGTGCGTTTCATTTTAATTTTTGACATTTGATTTCCTTTCTCTTAAAATTGTGAAGAATTTTGTGTCAATGGTTCATGCAACAACAATTGCCGCATTCTCTCATTGATGTGAAAAATTATTTCTTCACACGGATTGTAAGGATTTCCATCATGCTCAAAATTGCTTCATCTATCATATAGATAAAATTATCAACTTTTGTCGTAAAGAAATTATAGAATACAATACATAAAACCGCAGCCACAAGACCACCGGCAGTATTATACAAAGCTTCAGAAATACCGATTGACAATGCTTGAGCAGAAACCGCTCCGCCACTTTCACCAAGTGCAGCAAAAGCACGAATCATACCCAAAGTAGTACCGAGAAGTCCAACCATGGTTGAAATTGAAGCAACTGTAGAAATAATAACAAGATTTTTTTCGAGGAGAGGAGTTTCGAGGTTTACGGCTTCGTCAATTGCGCGTTGCACTTCTGCAAGTTTTTTATCGGGGCTGATTTCTTTATCATTATCAACTTGCTCAAAGCGTTCAAGCCCTGCACGCAATACATTAGCAACAGATCCGCGATTTTTATCACATTCTACAATAGCAGCGTGGACATTACCTTGCTCAAGATTCACTTGCACGGCTTTAATAAATGTTACCATATCGCCTTTACCACGCGCCTTGCTGATTGAAAGCGAACGCTCAACAACAAAAGTAACTGTCATAAGTAAAAAGCCGACAAGAACACCTACAAGCGGACCGCCTGTGTGAATAGTACCAAGTGTATTGATTGGACTGTGGCGTAATGTACCGTCAGCAAAGTTTGCCGGATTACCAAGCCAGAACCACCATAAAGCCAATCCAACGACAACGGCAAGAGTTAGAACAATCGCATTGAACATGTTTTTCATAAAAACTATCCTAAATGAAAATGTGAAATAAAAAAATTATAATCGAAAGTTGGTTTATTTTGCACTGTCAAGATTAACTATCGCTTCATCAACACTGTTGAATATAGAGAAGACTAAGGTTAGTTTAGTTACAACAAAGATATTCTCAATCGAATCACTGAGGTTGCACAAAACGACTTTCGCATTGCGTTTTGCAAAATTTGAATGACCGGAAATCAGAACGCCCAAAGCGGTAGAGTTCAGATATGACACTTTTTCTAAATCCACAATGACAACTTGTTGCTCATTGGCAGCCGCAGTGTCAAAGCATTTGCGCAGTTCATCGGTTTCATCTCCACCGACAAATTGACCTTTGAGTCGTAACAACTCATATCCCTTGTATGTTTCTCGCTTGATAGATGACATAAATGCCTCATAATTGGTAAATTCCATTAACCCTGAATTGTCCGTCCTTTAACATTGAATCTAACCCTTTGCTGCCGCAAGACACATAAACAAGACCATCGCATACGAATAGATTGTTAGCATCAAAAGACATTGAAAGGAGATTTATGCAAAAAGAAGTATGCAAAACTACGTTTTTTTCAGAAATGATGAATGTTGTTTTTTAACAACATCAAAATCATTGCCATTTCATACAAAAAAGATAGTTTTGCAGTATAATCTTAACAGAAAGGACATAATGAGATGATAGACAGCTATATACCACTGATAATCATGGTATCGGTAGGATTCTTATTTGGCTTATCCAACATAGTTTTAGCGCAATTTTTAGGACCACGCAAGAACAAGACCAAGGTGAAATTAGAGCCGTATGAGTGTGGTATCGAACCAACAACAAGTGCCCGTGAAAGATTCTCCATCAAGTTTTATATGACAGCGATGTTGTTTATTCTTTTTGATATTGAGATTGTGTTCATGTATCCATGGGCTATTCAATTCAAGGAACTTGGTATGGTTGGCTTCATTGCAATGAATCTGTTCATGATACTTCTCTTTGCAGGATTCATTTATGTTATCAAAAAAGGAGCACTTCAATGGCGTTAGGTGAAGATTTGGCAAAACAGGGTTTTGTAACGACAACAGTTGATGCAGTCGTACAATGGGCACAAAAAAATGCAATGTGGCCCATGCCTCTGGGTATTTCCTGTTGCGGTATAGAGATGATGGCTTTTGCTGGTCCGCGTTTCGATGTTTCGCGCTTTGGTTCTGAGGTATTTCGTTTTTCCCCCAGACAATGCGATTTACTTATTGTGGCAGGCACCGTAACATATAAAATGAGTTGGGTTGTTCGGAAAATATGGGATCAAATGCCTGAACCTAAATGGTGTATTTCCATGGGAGTATGTGCTTCTACCGGCGGTATGTTCCGCTCATATTCCGTGGTTCAAGGTATTGATCAGTTTATACCCGTAGATGCGTATATATCAGGATGTCCTCCAAGACCTGAAGCAGTAATCAAAGCACTTATGGCAATTCAGGAAAAAGCCGGTAATACTAAACCAATATTGATTGACTCACGGTCACCGGAAGATATCAAACCCGATTATGGGAAATCATCAATCATCGTACCTTAATTGATTGAAATATAAATACATTAGGGCGTTACATTTATCAGATGTAACGCCTTTTTTTTACCTTCTATCAATTTATATCCATAATGAACACTCTCACCATCTCTTACATTTTCTCTATTAGCGATATATATATCCATTGATTCCATTCCATATTTCTTCTTCAGAGCAACCGCATACAGATATATTTCAACGATGTCGTATTTTTGGAAGTATGCGAAATCTCTTTCTCATTTTCTTAGTGACAATGGCTTGCCTGGTGAAGGCGCAGAGCAATGAAATAGATACCCTTACACATCGGGGTGTCTTGTATGCTCGCCATAGTCCTTATGCACTCACTTGGTCACTGGGTATTGCCATAACATCCATTCCTCGCGATATTGTCGAAGAAGAAATCAATAGATTTCCATTTTTACAAGCAGACATTGCTTATGGCTTACCGTATAATTTTTCTCTTGTTGCGAAACTCAATACCATGGTACTGACAAATCGCCTTCTAAGTGGCATACAATGGAATTACCCTCTCTCATCATTCGATATTGCTTTGGGTACGGATATTGGCTATCTTCTTGGATTTGTCACCATCAACGGATTTGATAATTCAATTAACAGTTGGCTTGTGTATCCCTACATCCAATGTGGCTATCATCATAATGAGATTCTCGTGAGTGTGCGGGCGGAAGCGGAATATATAACCTCGCAACAAACATTTGCCGGAGATATTCAAGTCAGTGATACCCGAAATAGAAGAAATGGGCTTGCATTTTCCTTGATTATTGAACAGCCGTTTTTCCATAATCAGCGCTGCGCCCTTGGATTAAAGATTTCATATTCAGATTTTGTCTATCAGGCATGGCCCGCTTTTGAAACATTCAAACGTACTTTAACTGTTCCTGAGGTGTTCTGTGCATTCACTTTTCCCTAAATGTCCTCATGGCAAATCGGATTGTATTCAATATATCGCCGTATTATTCTCTTTTTGCTTATTCATACTCCATAGCGGCTGCATTGATAATCCGGAGATTATTCATCCTACATTTGAAAATGATACAATTATTACGCATGCAAAGCCGCTCCAATCATTGGTCATGAATTCCACTGAAGGAGTATATGATATTGTAAGCAGCTCAGTAAACTGGGGATCAAAAGCAGTACTTCATTGGACGAATGGTGCATTATGTTTCTATTTTGAAAATAGCGGTATTTATGCAGTGTTGCGTGGTGGTACAGTGAATAATACATTTGCATTTTCCGGATTGTGGCGCAATCCCTTAACCATAAATACCGGCAAAGTCCAATGTATTATTGAGGATACGACTCAGATTATGTCTATCATTCGATCGGGTACTATTTCACAACTGACAACAATACCAATCACTTTGAATATTCTTTCCAATGCAGGCGAAAGCAGGCAATCATTGACTCTGCGATATGCAAGACCAAGTAAATATCGCAATGAAAACTATTTTATTATTGCACATCGTGGCGGTGGAAGGAATTCCGACTTATTACCATATTCGGAAAATTCTCTTGAACTGATTCGGTTTTCTCAATATATAGGTGCAAATGCTGTAGAAATTGATATTAAATTAACATCTGATGGTATTCCTATCTTATATCATGACACAGATTTTAACTCACGGCTCATTGGTAATGGTACATTAATCGGACCTGTAGAATCATTTTCATTTACTCAAATAAGAACTTTCGCAAAACTACATGATGGTTCCAATATTCCAACATTGCGCGAAGCTCTTAACTTTATTATAGACAGTACTTCTCTGCGTTTTGTGTGGTTAGATATTAAATCAGCCAATGCAATGCGAGCAATTATTCCGCTACAAAAAGAATTTACACAAAAAGCACAACAGAAAAATAAATTATTATTTATTGCTGCGGGTCTGGCAACGGAGGAATTTATTCAGGATTTTATGACAATACCTCAATTTTCGACCATTCCAAGTATTGTTGAAACAACTGTAGATGATATGCGAAAAGTAAATGCTAAAGTATTTGCTCCTCGATGGACTCTGGGGACGCAAAATGAACTTATACAATCTGTACAAACAGATGGTCGTTTTGCATTTGTGTGGACATTAGACGATCAAAAATTTATTCGTAAATTCCTTGCAGAAGGTCAATTTAATGGCATACTCACCAATTTCCCATCTATTGTTGCCTATGAATATTATGCTCAATAAAATAGTCACTTTGATAATCATTGTCATTATATTCACAGTGGGTACACTGCAAGCACAAGAGAGTAAAAAAAATCAACTACTCTTGACAGCAGCCGCGGGAATTTCATTCAATTCCATTGACAATCTACGGTTACCCGACGATGCTCGCCTTAGCGGATTCGGTTCTTCAGTATCATTGATTTGGCAACCGGAATATCTGTTAAGTGTAGGATTTGAAACAGGTTGGTTATTTATGAACAAAATAGAGAGAACAAATATCACGACTCAATTTGGTTCAACGTCCATTAGTTCACTTTGGCAAGCTGTGCCTTTACTTTGTATATTTGGCATGAAAATCCATGATAATGTTTCTTTATATGGTGGTTTTGGTTATTATGATATTATCGCTGTCAATGAATCTTTCGGTACAACAGTAGCGACATCACAAATGAATGCGGGTTTATCGGGTGCTCTTGATTATCATCTGAATCTCAATTCTCAAAGTGCTTTCGGTGCGAGGTTTACGCTCCATAATATCACAGAACTCCAACAACGATTAATAACTTTACAATTTTCATATCATTATTCACTTCTTGCATGGTAATAGTATGATACATACAATAGTTTTTGCAATACTCATCTTTCTTATCGCAATAAATGCCATACCAGCACAGACTTTAATTTTTCTTGGCGATACACAATCCCCTACTATTATTGACAAAAATAGATTTGTTTATAATAATAATGATTCTGCTCGTACAGAAATCTATAAAACTATTCTTGGATTGGAAAAAAAAGATGCCGTTATTCATCTTGGCGATATCACCGCGCTTGCAGATAATGACCCAAGCCAAGAATGGTCTGATTTCGATAATTTTAAGGACTCACTTTCACAGCAAAAAGTTCCGCTCTTTGCTGTAATGGGAAATCATGAATATATGTTGAATCCTACGAAAGCAATTGAAAGTGTTCAAAAACATTATCCTGAAAAAAACAAATCATTTTCAATGCACAAATTCGGTGCTTTGGCTGTGATTATTGTCAATGATAATTTTGACCAATTATCGCCGGAATTTATTCAAGCACAAGACAATTGGTATCGAAATACTGTCAATGAATTAGATGCAGACACCAGCATTCGTTACTTTTTTGTGTGCTCCCATCATCCACCATTTACCAATAATACAGTCACAGGACCGGATAGTAAAACCAAAGAACATTTTTGGGATATTTTCTATGAGGCAAAAAAATCTGTTGTGTATATGAGTGGTCATTCTCATGCTTTCGAGCACTTTATTTTTGTTCATGGCGACCAGACACCGCTTGACAAAACAAATCGGTTTTTTCCGGAGTTAAAACACACAATTGTTTCGGGTGGCGGGGGCGGAATTCAACATCCTTTATTGATTGGTACAAAAAAACGCTTCGAAGATATTGCCGAGTTTGAAACTGAAATACGACCTTTTCATTTTTTCAGAATATCATTAACACATAAAGGGCTGCTTGGTGAAGTTGTCAGCCCTTTTAATCAAGGAGAAGTGCTTAATTTTTTCTATTTGAGAAATTGAAAAGAAAAGTAGAGTGATTTTGGATTTTTTTTGTTACAAATTACCACAAATAAATCATTTATGAAAACTTTTACTGTCACTGTAATCACAGAATCTTTATGCAGGTGAATCCAATTTTAATCAATTTTAATTAACTTTCCGATTTTATGTTTTCCATCGGCAAATAAAACATCTACAACATATGTACCACTAATCCATGATTTACAATGTATGGATTGACTCACGGCAGTTGATGATAAAGTTTGATGATACATACGTATCCCGTTCAGTGAATAAATTGAAATCGCTATTGCGTTTTCTTCATTCCATGTACAATTCACAGAAATTGTTGTGGGAGTTGGTACACATTGAATTTCGTACCGGATTTCCGAATCCTTCGGCTGTCCACCACCACCAATACTTTCAATTCGTATAGTGAAATAAGTTGTGCTTAATTTTATTTTTAAAGGATTGCGTGTACTTTGGACTTTAATGCGATATTGATCACCATAAATATATGGTATTTGCCATAAATATTTTCCTTGATTAGCATTCGCAGTTCCTATGATCTTCCACGTTGATTCTTTATACATCCAAAGAGAAATTTGGACTTCATCATTACCAAAATCTGAAGGATTCCAAAGAATAGAATACTCTTTTGTTGCAGTTAAAACTTCCCCACCATTAGGGTACAATTCTGCATGAGTATCGGCTGAAACAGCAAAAAAGTAAAAAAAGACAATAAAAACTCTCATTATTATTATTTTCATAGCCATAGATGACAATTAGTGAATAACTTGGAGTGGTTTTGTTAATGATTCACCATTATTGAGTGTAACTCGCATAACAAACATTCCATTGGTAATATTTTTTGTGGAGAAGGTAAATATACTTGTCGGTTCAAATACTTCGTGTAGTACCTGTTCACCTGTTATGGTATGAACACTAATACTATATGCTTTGCTATCGTGCGATAACTCGACTGTAACTTCATCATTACTTGGCTGTGGATACGCATGTAAACTATGGTAATCAAATACATCAAGATTAACTACAGAAGTAACAACACGCCTTTGTGTCCATGATGTAAATCTTCGAGGCGGTAAAGATAAAAACATTGTCAATGAGTCTTTCTCAAATATACAATCGAATGCAGATGCTATAGACAGATATTGATTGTTTGTAGCAATCGGGTATCTCTCTACAATTGTGCCATCATAACGAATAATAAAGAGAGTATCATTATTACTGAATCGTGTATCCATAAATAGTCCAAATGTCGTATTATCAATCCATTTAATCATTTCTATAGAATATGACTCTGGATGTTCTTTATGATTCCAAACAAGTGATGTATTTCCAAATTCTGTATCAAGGAGATTTATATTATCACGATCGAATGTAAGAACATACTTTCCATCATCTGTTATGTAACGCCTCAACGAATATGTAAATGGCACACCATTATCTGAAATTATCTTGTTAATAATTTTTTTTTCATTCATAGAGAGTACAAAATAATTATCATCCGTTATTACACCTAACGAATTATCATTATTAAAAAACTGAATATACCTCACCATTTCTAATTTCATATCATCTTGTTCCTTTAGGTCTAATTTTATACGAAATACTTCTTCAAGATTCTCAGTATTATATATAATCACTGTCTGTGAATCACTTGATGCGGCAGCAATGAGTTTTCCATTATCACTCACGGCTGTTCTTTGTTCATGAGGTTTATAATCAAGTTCTTTTGAAAAGTAATATCCTGTTTCGACATTTCTATAGAATAGTTCATTTTTTTCGTCATTCGAAGACTTAGCAATAGGAATTACTGATATTGGACTATTACGTGAACCGACACCATTCCCCCGAGTGATATAATTACCGTTTTTAGTATCAAGGACATATCCAGGAAGAGACCCCAAACAGTTAACATGAAGATTTTTATTTCTGTTAAATATTTGAATACTAAATACTTCTGGTATTGTTAATGTATGACTAAGCTTTTTATTTATTACATCAACAACAATAATGTTGAAATCTCCAATCAAAACCGACGTACCATCCCCTGTGAAACGGATAGGAGGAAATATATCGTAATTTTCACTATACCCCATCGGGATAATTTCATTAGATTTGGTTTGCAAATTATAGAGAACAATACCTGCATTAGCATTATATGCAATATACTTTTCATCAGGTGACAAGTCGCCGTAATTTTTATAAGGAAATATTTCTTCTGTAGTTCCTGTACCTATTATTTTATGCTTGACTAATTTACTATTATGATAAGCGATAATTGATTCATTATCAATGCTGAAGCGTAAAGAATGTAATTCATAATCAATAGTAATTGTATTGACAACTTTACCTGTTTCGGTAGAAACAACAACAAGTTTTCTCTCATCGGTTTTTGAGATATATGCAATGAATGAACCATTTTTATTCGCTATTATTTTTTGTATATCTTTAGGAACAGGAAAACGCATAATCTCTTGTAAATTATCGGATTTTAATACAACTATTTCATCTTGATTATCATTTTTAGGCGAGTTGTAGAAGATTTTTTCTCCATCACCACTTGATATTGCTACTCCTGTAATTTTTTTTCTTTGAATTATAGAATCACTTCCTTTAATGCTCCACATAATCAAAGTATCCCATTGTTGTGAAATCATAGAAGTATTCTTAGAATTTACAGCAACTACATTGCCTGATCTCCACCAATCATTATGTGGTTTATAAATATTTTTATATTGATTCACAATTTCTCCTGTCTTAGTATCGATTGAAGCAATTGAGGAATAAATAGCATTGACATATATCAAGGATGTTTGCGGAACAATGTACATATCAAATGTGTGATCAGCATACGTTTGAAATTTTGTCCAGTAAATTGTTTGGGCTGTGGCACTACCGATACCACATATCCATAGTGCAACTAGATAGATATAAATTTTCATAATATTATTGATGAAGAATTGAGAAATTGTTAAAAACATCAGTAATAGAGGCAGGTTTCACACTGCCTCTATTACGAAAAGTGAATTATTTTAATTTTATTTTATACTTTACTTTGAAGTGATTATTTTCTACTTTATGCTCTGATTCATTATATGGTGTATTACTACAATTTCTACCCATCCACATCTGATCACCAAAATTGGCAATTTTTTGAATAGAACCATAAGATTCATCACTACACCCCCACCCAGGACCTTTATCAATTATTCTTGTAAGAAGATATGCAGCATAATCTGACAATTTATCTTCTAAGTTTTCGTACTTTGTGTTTTTTATTCTGTCTAATATTGCATCCGTAAATTCCGAGAAAACGGATGTACCATCTGTGTCATCTCCGCAATATACATCCATGCCGACAAATCCTATGACAAATCTATCTCTACGAGACTTTGGTTTATATTGATCAAATTCTGAGTTTATTGATCTCGGATTATTTACACTCGCATCACTCCATCCACCGACCTTAGTCGCTTTAATATCTCCACCATCTAAGGTGGTAATACCATTTGGAGTTACTTTAACAAATGCGGCAGAGGCATAAACTGCAGGTTTGTCACTAGCACAATTTCCATTGCAGTTAAGAAGCGTAAAACTAACAACCTCAACTTTCACCTCAGGTAATATCGTCTGTGTAACTGATCTACCTGGATTTCTTAAACTCGCATTAGTTTGCGATTTTTTGATTCGCGTATTCCAGAACATTTCAAACTTCTGTGCCTTCCAGCCTCTAATACTACCATTTGCGGTAACCAAATCCATTTCGTATAAACCAGTACCCATTTTTCTCGTGTGTTGACTATTCGGTACATAATAGTACGTTGCAAGATCGTGGCAATTTGTGCTTTTACCTGTTCCAAGTACTCCTTCATCCTCTGTAATATACAATCCGGCATTGTTCGGGTTATCACCTCCTAAGGTACTTTCATCTGCGTCATGTGAGAATTGGAATCGAAAAACAGGAGCATCAGGAGAAAACTCTTTTATTGCAGCTATTTCTTTAGCTAAAGTATCTGGTTCAATTACGTTTCCATGTTTATTCACTTCAAACTTTCTAAATCCGTCGCCGTCTCCAATTTCAGCATAAACATGAATTTCTGTAAGAAAGAATTCTTGTTTCCATAGAAATCTTACTTTTTTATCTTCATCCATAGTTACTCTTAATGTATGCTTTAGTTGATCAACTATAGGATCACAAGTGTGTTCGTTTGAGCAGAACCACTCATCAAACTGAATTTCTCCAACTAAATCAGATGTAATTTTCGGCGTTAAATCAACAACATCGCCACAATTATATTCAAAAACTGATGTATAAAATCCCGTATTAGGATCAACAGTAGTACCAAGGTGTTTGCCTGATAAACTTCGTTCTACAGTTTGAATTAGTCTTTTTACTTTGCTTTGATCAGACGATTGATGTTCAATTGTTAAATTATATTTGATTGGCTGTAAAATAACACTAACTACACGATCACAAGGATTTTCAACACGAATATCTTGTGACCATGTAATCCCATCGCCGACACCGGCAGGACGACCATCAACGTAAACTTGTTTAATTTCATGACAAGGACTTGTGACGCTAAAAGTAACATTTTGGGTAAATGGCTGACTATTATTAATGATTGCTTGAGCCGAATATGGTCCGGTTGGAGCTATTACTGGATTTGAGACCATTATGTCTAAATCAGCGGGTTGTACACCCCCTCCTGTGTATCTTCCATCAGCCTTAACAGTAAGACTGTAATTATCACACGGAGACAGTTGAACAGGTCCCCACGGACTTATTCCAATATTTCCAATATTAAAACGGTTGCCAACTAATAAATAATTTGTTCCAGGGATAAAATATATAATAGTGGATGTTATACCATTTACAGGAGGATAGTTTGTACTTGTCCAGCCATTAAAAACGAATCCTGAATCATGAACGACAGTAATTGTGAGAAAAGAATTAGGTCTTCTAACAACAGTATAAACCCCATTTCCCAATGAATCTGCAAAACCCGTCACAGTTAGTTTTGCATTTCCATTACTACTTGTAGGGTTAAAATTAGAAAGTGATGATAATTCTACTGTATCTAAAGTCATTTTACTATAAACTGCTTTATAATCAAGACTTTTGAGCATTCCACAATTTATTATTGTACTTACGACATTTGATGTTACATTATTAATCGCAGGAATCGTTTGAGACTCCCATCTTTTAAAATATAAATTTTCATAAATAGGTGGTGCATTTAGCGATAATATTTCATTTTGTTGTATGGAACTTGCCCTGTCACCAATTATAATTTTTAGATCTTCAGGTATCGTTATTGACAAGTTATCACTACTGACAGATGGATAAACAGTAGCATGTGTTGCCTTGCGATAGCCATAACTTACATCATCATCAGTATTACCAGTTAGATAATGGGTATTAACGACAACATAATATGAAGTATCATCATTAAGATGTGATGGTATTGCATAGATAGCCATACTATCCGGTGATAACCATGATGTACAACTTGATGAAACATAGTTATTAGTAAACAAAATAGAATCTTGTTGATATGTTCTGGATTGAATCTTTTTTAATGTAACTATTGAACCACTATCTGTAGTATGGGATTGTAGTTTTCTATTAAAAAAAACTTTTAATGTATCCCTACAATTTATGTAGTTTTTGTCTTCAAAATTAGACCATGATACTTGATAAGGAGGTGGAACTGTTGAGAAGGTGAATGTGTGTTGTGAAACGACTACTGTATCAAATCCACTCCCATTAGGAGTTCTAACGTACAAACTATCAACCAAAACAACATATTTTTTACCAGGTTGCAGCATTGACGAATTGAGTGTTAGTCGCACTGTACTATCATTAGTAATCGCAATAGTTCCCGATTTCGCAACACGTCTCAATTTATTAATATTTCCTTGAAGAGTATCAAAAAAGATTTTATCGACCAGATAAACTGCTGAATATTGCTGGTTAAGGTGATTTTTACTCGGAACAATCGTGTCTAGTTTTGACAACACGATAGGGTAATTCACACTAACATCAATATTTGTTGTCGTCAAGGAAACACCCGTTGCTTGGTGTGCGGGTGTCGTAGATATAACTTGCGGCTGAGCCATGAGGGCAGAGGGACGACTCATAAAGAATATACTACATAAGAGTAGTAATAAAAATTTTCCGTTGAGAAGCCTCCGTTGAGAAGCCTCCGTTGAGAAGCCTCCGTTGAGAAGCCTCCGTTGAGAAGCCTCCGTTTTTGTTGCGCTTGTTCAAATTTTTCATCGCAACACCTATCTTAATTAATTAAAAATTATGTATTAATAACATAATTGTTCAAACATAGTGAGCTAATGGAAAGAAAAAAAGCAATATCTCATTCGACTTGGGTAAACGATGTATAGATTATCTATGAAGCCATCGCATACATTTCTATCGGGTGAATACCTTTCTTAATTCCCTAAAATTACTTATATCATACAACGATTATTCACGACCACAAGCAATACAACTTCATCATGGCAATGTCAAGGGATATGAGGATATAAGAGTTCTTTAGTGATATAGAGTTACCGTGTGGCATCAGAAGAGAAAAATACATAACCGGGACTTTTACAAATGGTTACGAACGCGTTTTATTTATCATTCCGACGCTTAGTACAGCATAAAAACAATCCTTTCTTTTTATGGTATTATGAATCTATAGTGCTCACATTGTTCGCGAAATCTACGCCGATTCAATAGATATGGCAGATACACAGACAATAGATTTTTTAGGGTATTATCTATTGCTTTATCGCCACATACCACAGAATCACATACATCCATCAACAATTACAAAGCTAAAATACGAGATAGTTTATTATACTCCAAATTTTTTTTAACAATATTGGGAAATTTGTCAAAAAAAGGCATTTTTTTCCTTAACAACCATTATTCTGTCCAAACATAATCAAAAAGAAATGTTGATACCGTGATGAGTATTACCGCATAGCTTAACTCAACGATAACCATATTATATTGGGGGTCAAGTAATGTGGCACTGAACATAATCACCGATGTTTCTAATCCCACTAAAATAATGGGTAATAGAATTGGGAACATTAAGACAGGAAACAGTATTGCTCTGCCTTGCGCTTGGGCTATAATTGCTGCGATAATTGTACTGGCAGATGCCAATCCAAGAATAGATGCCGACATTGAAAGTAAAGCATACCACCATGATGATATTTCTATGGGTAAAAATAGCAAAAACAACAAAAATGTTATGCCATTAAGAAAAATACCTATTATTATGTTGAAGAATAATTTACCGTAATATACCGATAATGAGCGTGAGCTTATCTGCAATAATATTCGTGTCCCTCGCTCCTCTTCTACAACAAAACAACGAGCAAGCCCGGTCATGCTGCCAAAAATTAACAAAATCCACAATAATCCAGCTGAAAGTTCCGGTGTAAATTTTTCATCACCAATACTAAAAACAACGGTGGTCACAGAAGTCACAACAAATAATACTATCGCAATCAAATTATAACGTGTGCGTAACTCACTGCGAATATCTTTGACGGTGATGGCGAAGGATTCAGATAATAAGGACACTCAATGCACTCAAGAACGTGAAAAAAACATTGTCACAGTAGTTCCATGCGGCGTAATGGAAAAATCAACATCCGTTGCCAGTTCCTTGATAAGAAAAACGCCTCGTCCATGAGTTCTTAATATATTATCACCATCACGCGGGTCGGGAACATCCGCAATCGGAAAACCTTTGCCGCTGTCTTTCACTGACACAGCCATGCCTTCATGCAAGCATCGAACACGAATTGTCACATTTTTGGAATAATCGGATTTGTGTGCATGGGTCATAGCATTGCTTACTGCCTCGGTTACCGCAATGAACATATTAAAGCGTTGGGTCTTGGTTAAAAAACGACAACAATCTATTGAAGTAAGAAATGGCTCTATTTCTACTATCCTTCGTGTGTCACTTGGTAAGATTAACACATTCTCCTCTGTGGCATCATTCTGTGAAATATATGAATCCGACATAATCACCTTGTGAATTTATAAGACAATATTCGTATTGAGAAACAAGTTCGGCACATAGCGAATTGCCACTCCATTAACCGTTTGACGTTCGTACCAACCATTGAGAACAATCGTTGAACCACTGCCAAGACGATAATCACATTGGACTTCAGGACCATAAAATCGCTGAACAGCATCAGCTGAAATTCCAATACTCGGTGTCAAAATTAGCGATTTTTGGATAAGTGCATAATATCTTGCCCCAACTCCTACCGACCATTTGTCAAGATAACGACGAAAACCGAGAATTTTAATGAAATATTCATCATTTCGACTTATCGGGGTTTCAGCGAAATCACTCCAATACAATCGTCCTCTTTCAAAGTGTCTGCCATACAATCGGGCTTCTATATGGTACTCATTGGAAAGATTGATTTGTATGGAATCGCGTATTGAAATTTGCCTAAATGAAAAACTGCGTGTTTCCGATGCTTGTTGTTCATAATCATAGACGGTATAATTAGCCAGTACTTCAAATTGAGGATGGGCAATGAATTTCTTTGATTGTATTGTAATAGATGGGCTTAGCGTAAATATTCTATTCCAATTGTTTAATGAACTTCTTTGCTCTTTAATAAAAATCAGATGAAGCAATTGCGCCCTCGCTGTAATGTCAAATGTAAGTGTTGAGCTTATTGTGCGCTTATAGCGTATTTCACTGATTGCTTGTAATTCATCTCTATCATCAAAGTTTAATGTGCTTGGAGTGTCATAACGGAGAAGTGAGTATAAACCATTGAGATAAAAAGTGTCCATTTTTGATGCTGCAATCGTTGCATTACCAAAAAGACGCGCTCTTTGGGCTGTATTATCTCTTTGTTGTTCCTGACTTCGCAATGTCGCTTCATCTATGGCATTGATATCGAAAACACGCCTAATATCATTACGCTCATTTCTTGAAAAATAATGCATTCCAATCCTATATTCACCAATGGAAGTGCCATAAAGCAAAGATGCCGTTATCTGCAATTGTATTTCCTCAAGCCCCCTATTGACATAGGTTTGTAATGTGCCGGGAACACGTCCTGCATATCTTCTGTCTATAGTACCTTGTTCAACATTATACTCTACACTCGCCGACAATGCTTTGTGTAGAACAGTTCTTATTTGTCCATTAATGCCATAGCGATTTTCAAGACGTTGCTCAACTTCTTGTGTTTGCTCAGCATTAACAAATGTGAAGAAATCCCTCCCGAGGCGGCGATAATATCCATGAATTTGCAAAGAGTTTTGTGTACCGTCCCCTAAAGAAATCATGGAAAACTGAGTTAAAAAATCGGAATTTGTTCTTCGAGCATCCAATTGGCGAATATCAAACATAGAAGTACCGGAGATAGTATAATCTTCCCAATCAATTTCGGTTATCGTTGCTTCGACCAATCCCACGCTGCCCGTAGCTTCAATACCCAATTGAATGTTATTTTCTATCCCACCCAATACCGTCATATCCATGTTGTGTTCGGGCTTCCAACGAAAGCCGGATATGAAAGAATATCGTTGTAAACTTGATAAACCAATATCACGTGAGTCTTGTGTTACAAAGAGTAATCCGCGAGAAAGCAGCGAAAAAGATGAATCATATGGCAAAGAATGTTCTAGCATAAGCATTTGGTCATCGCGCGTAGCTGCATTGGTGCTGATGATGGATGTTGCACGATATTGCTCATCCAATCGCAAGCTGCCTAATGATGTTTCCCATAAGCCACGCACCGAGATATTGGAAACCAGAGTATTGGCAATTTTGTTCGTTGAGAAGACAATCTCTTTATTCTCACTTTGCCGACTTTCCGAATTTTGTAATTTGCTCACTTGGGCAACAGTAGTATGAACAGAAACTACTAACAGTAAAAATATCATACTGATAGTGGGATGATAGCCCAAACTGTAATTTTCTCTATATGTAATGAAGAATTGTAACAAAAGCTAAACATTCACATTTTTGTTTGACAGATGCCGAAAAATACGTAGTTTTTCGCAGTAAAAAACCTTCATGTATCCTTAATTGAGGAATAAATATGAACAGACGACAGTTTCTCAGTGTCAATTTTCGCCAAGGAAATACCGATGGCATAGAGCCGACACAACAGATAAGCACAACAACATTAGCTCCATACAACTTGCCATTAACATTGGAAGATGCGTATCATTTGTTGCGACGTATCAGTTTTGCCCCTACTGTTTCCATGGCTCAAGCACTTGTGGGAAAAACCTCTACCGAAGCTGTGAACCTGCTTTTGGGTGATACGATACAAGAGATTACCACAAAGCCAAATTGGATAGACGAAGTAACGGAAAACCCAAGAGGAGCAGATATATTTACCCAAAATTCCATTTACGGCAAATGGTCAAGTCAATTTGCAAATTTTCAGCAATGGTGGATAGACCGAATGATCAAAGACACCTTTGGCACTATGGAAAAACTGACAGTGTTTTGGAGTGGTCATTTCACAACAGAATTCGCATTTGACGAATCATTGATACCACCGCAACAATTGTTCAGACAATTTCTCATCTTTCATGCCGATAAACTATCTGATTTCAAAAAATTAGTGTTCGATATAACATTAGATGGTGCAATGTTGGTTTATCTTGGCGGCAATCTTAATTCTAAAGGTAAGCCCAATGAAAATTATGCTCGCGAATTGATGGAACTTTACTCGACCGGTATTGGACAATATACCGAAGGTGATGTGCAAGAAGCAGCAAGAGTACTCACAGGGTGGAAAGTAGGAATGTTTAATGATGAACCCGCATTAAACGGTTATTTTGCTTCCTATTTTTCCCCTACTGCTCATGACCAAGAAGCCAAACAATTTATGGGTGTCACTATACCGGCAAGAGACAATGATTCCAATACTGAATACTTAGTAAAAAATGAAGAAGTACAAAAATTAATTGATATATTATTTGAACGGCGAACGCAAGCGATTGCTAAATTCATGGCAAGAAAAATTTATCTCTTCTTTGTCTATAGTAATCCCAATATTGAATCAACCGCAGTTAATGAATTGGCAGAAATATTTATCAAAAATAATTTTGCAATCAAACCTACATTAATGGCATTATTTGCAAGCGAACACTTCTTTGATGAAGCAAATCGCGGAACTCAAATCAAAACACCTCTTGAATTTGTCGTGGGTTTAGCAAGGCAATTATCCGTCACAATAAACTCCCCTGTAACCCAAATCAGAAACTTTGAGCAATCCATCATGGATCCTCCCAATGTTGCGGGCTGGGAAGGGTATCGCACATGGATAAGTACAAAGACATATCCATTACGGCGAAAATTTGCCTTAGATACAATTAATGCAATGACAGACCAGCAATTACTTAGTTTTGCAAAACAATTTCCCGATTATGATAATGCAGAAAAACTAACTCGACATATTGAACATTTTCTTTTACCGAAATCAATTACAGACGAGCGACATATTCGTTACAGAAATGATTATCTATTGCAAAAACAACCGGATTATGAATGGCCTGAAATGGTCAACAATGTAAGTCCTGCTGCACGAGGCATCAAAGCATTACTCACAGTTATCAGCAAAGCACCGGATTTTCAATTGTGTTAAACTATCAATATTAGGAATATTTACTATGAAACGCAGAGAATTTTTACAATATAGCGCAACAGCGGCAGCAGTAGCACCGATTATTATTGGTGGTATGCCCTTAGTTGCAGGCGACCCTGCTATTCCTCTTGGGATTGAAGCCGAAAATGACTCCGTGCTTGTGATTATACAATTATTTGGCGGAAATGACGGGCTAAATACAATTATCCCATGCGATGATGATGAATATTATAATTTACGCAATCCGCAAAATGGTATAGGTGTACCCAAAAAAGATGCAAAAAGAATATTGTCCTCCAATACATATATGCACCCTGCTTTGGTAAATAATGCCCACAAAGAAGGATTTATGGGAATGTTTAATGAAGGACGATTAGCTATAATTCAAGGCATAGGTTATGAAAATCCTAATTTATCGCATTTCCGTTCAACAGATATTTGGCTCAGTGGCATTAATAGTTCTGACCCGAATATAAGATTATCTGACGGTTGGATTGGAAGATTTTTTGCTGATACTTTACCGAATTTTCCTACAGAAATTCCAGATCATCCGCTCTGTATCCAAATTGGTGCAGCAGTTTCTCTTTTGCTCCAAAGTGAAAAAGGTGATATGGGTATCGCATTAACAGACCCGCAAAAATTCTTTGAATTGGGAGTAGGTTTATCGCCTGATGAAGAATCTATTTCAGATAACTCATCCTATGCTGATGAATACAATTTTGTCAGGACATTAGCTCAACAAAGTGATCGTTATTCCCAAGTTGTCAAAGATGCATTTGATAAAGGAAAAAACAGCATCGAGTATCGTGGCAACAGTTTATCATTACAATTAAAGCTCATAGCGCGTTTAATAAGCGGAGGGCTGAAAAGTAGAGTTTTTGTGTGCAATATGGGCGGTTTTGATACCCATGTTCAACAACAAGATATTGGTAATGGAGGACTTCATCCGAATTTATTAAATACAATTGCCGATGCGGTCAGTCGCTTTTCCGATGATTGTTTAGCACAAAATTTTCACAATAAAGTTATTGGAATGACAGTATCGGAATTTGGACGAAGACCGTATGAGAATGGTTCACGCGGAACAGATCACGGTGCTTCTTCTGTTCAATTCGTATGGGGGCATCGCGTTAAAGGCGGTGTTTATGGCACGAATCCAAATTTACAAAGTTTAGATGAAAACCGTGATTTAGTTTATACTTATGATTATAGAAAGGTATATTCCGAAATTATTCAGACATGGTTTGGCGGTAGTAAAGATGCTGCAGAAATAGTATTAAAAGGTCGTTTTGTTCCTTTAGGAATTTTGGATAGCCCATTAGCTGGAATTTCTCCATTTAATGATATTCGTCAGAATACCTCTCTCTATCCTCATCCGAATAATGGAACTTTTTCTTTGACTTGTGAAATTTCCAGATACTGTGATATCGAAGTATCAATTTATGAAATGCGAGGTAAAGCAGTGTTCACACAATATTTCAATGGAATGCATCCGGGCGAACAAGTATTGCATCTCAGTACTGCTTTACAACCGGGAGTCTATCTTTTAGAACTATCATCCGGTGAATACCGTAAAGTTATGCCGCTGACAATTATTCGATAAATTACTTTTGCTCTCATCATGAAATATACTCTATCTCTTATATTTATCGCAATGTATTCCACATTGTATGTGTATGGACAATTCCCTGCTTCTTGTGACCCCCAAAGCGCAAGAGGATGTATCGGAAATTCATTACAATTAACGGTATCCAATGGAAAAGGTGCACATTATGTTGATGTGAACGGTTACAGAATAAAAGATAAATTACAAACCATGATGACATTTGAAGCATGGATAAAACCTCAAAGGCAAGTCGGAAAAATACAATTCATAGCGGGTTTATGGGGTCCGGCTAATGACAATAATGATGTTTGGCGTTTATATTTTGATCAAACCGATAATCTTGTCATAGAAGTAAATGGCGACGGCACAAAACTTGGGGCTAATGATAACACAATAGCTCGTTTTCCCGCTAATGGATTATATGCATCATGGAACCATGTTGCTGCACAATTTGATGGAAATACAGGTTTCGTTTTTCTGTATATCAATGGTCAACAGGTGGCAACGGGAAGAAATAATACATACCCTGCGCAATATTTACGGCCACCCGAAAATCAAAGTCTCCCAATGCAAATCGGCAGCACTAACGGCTTATCGGATAATGAAAACTTATTCCGTACTTTTAAAGGTGAAATGGACGAAATACGCTATTGGCGACGAATTGTGCCGCAACCTGAATTAGAATGTGAACGATTTAAGAGTCGTGCAGGAAATGAAGCAGGTCTGATTTTTTATTATCGTTGTAATGAAAATAATTCGACATTTACTCTATGCGATGCCACGGGAAAAAATTATACGGGTAATATGCGCAGCGGTGCCGTCTGTGATAAAACAGACAGAGATATTCCTTTAACAATTGTTACTTCTGTGCAAAAAATTGAGGAAGATGTGCAGTGCGATGATAAACGTACATGGAACATTACCGTAGAAGACACTTCCATTTGCGGAAATAATGTATCAATCCGGATAGTCGGTCGAGACAACAGCTCTTTTACTTTAAGTCGCAACTCTGCTCAGTTACTATCAAAAACTCCTATCACATTTACAGTAAGTTTTTCATCTGTTATCGTTGGTAATATTATAGCTGATTTAAAAATTCGTTCCACTAATGCCTGTGGAAAAGAAATTACAATTCCCATTCGTCTCAATAGGACAACAGAGTTAAATACAAATAGACAACGCATCAATTACGATACATTATTTGCCGGCTGTGTTAATCAATTATTTAAAGATGAAGTAGTAAAAATATGTAATTCAAGTGATAAAATAGGCACACCGCGTACTGTGACTATTTCAGCATTTGAAACCGATTCTGTAACAAGATTTTTTGTCGTAAATACTGCATTACCATTGCAAATTCCTCCGGGTGAATGTCGCGATGTGACTGTTCGATTTTATTCCGTAGGTTCAAAAGCCGGTGAATATAGAGATACTGTCAAGGTTGTTTCAGATGATCGCTGTCCGGGAGGTTTGAGTATTCCATTGCGCGGTGTAGTGAGAGAAACCATTGTTCTGACTAATCCCAATGATGCCAAAAAAATTATTGATTCGATGAAATTTGGCTCTTATTGCTTGGAAGTATTAAGTAATCCATCCTACTATGTTTGGCGCAATAGCACAAAGCGAAAAATTTTTATTGATAGTATTATTGTTCCCGACGGATTTCAACATACACGTATTCGTTTTCCTTTTGTCATTGAACCGGATAGAGGTTATCAATTTAATGTAGTGCGCTTTTTTCCTAAACGTCAAGGTAATTACCGTGATTCTATTGTTTTCCGATGTCGTTTAGACGGTTCACCATGTACAATTGAAAGAAAAATTTATGTTTCCGGCTACGGTTATGAGGCAGATGTAAACTTTATTACGCAGAGTGCCGATGCGGGAACATGTATAGTAGGTCAAGATAAAACATTCAATGTTATAGTAGAGAATAAAGCCCCCGATGTAATTCGTGCATCATTTTATTTTGAAAAAGGTGAAGCGTTTTTTGATATTACGCCAAAAAGTGCAAATATTCCATCAGGCAGATCTATTACATTAACTGTAACATTTCGTCCCTATTTAGACAGTCTTTATACGGATAAATTATGCTTATTTGAGCAAAAATGTTTTTCAACATCGTGTATTCCCCTCACAGGTAAAGGCATATTGGAAACTTTTAAATTTGAACCACCCGTCATGCGCACAGAAAATGTAATTGGCTGCGGTTTTGCTTTTGATACTCTTCGTGTTAAGAATATTACTTCGGACAAACAAACAATGCAGACAATTAATTTAAGCAGTCCTACAGGTCGTTATACAATAATATCTCCCAATCCATTACCAACAACTATTGAATTAGGTGCCAATGCAGATACCGCATTTATTTTTCAATATATTCCAAATGATACCATTGCAGACAGAACAGATCCGGCATTTTTGCGATTTGTAAGTAATAGTTATGAATGGTCAGCTCCAATGCTCGGAACATCGGCGAATCCTCGCTTATATGTTACTCCCCTTTCCGTTTTCGGTTCTGTGGAAGTTAATGACACCAGAATTGATACAATAACCATTGAAAATGTGTCGGCTGTTCCTGTGCGTGTTGATAGAATGTCGGTACCAAATGGATTTACTATTATTTCACAAAATAAACCTTGGGGAACTGTATTGCAACCACGTGATTCAATTGTTGTTGCATTACTCTTTGCACCGCTCTCCGAACAAAATTATTCCAACACATTTATTGTCAGCTCCGATTCAATATGTAAAACATCACGAACAGGTAAATTAGAAGCAAAAGGTATTATGTATAAATTGCAAGCTCCTATTTCGATTGTCAATTGGGGTTATGTTAGACCATGTGATTGTATAACACGGGAAATTCCGTTCATTAATGAATCGGAAGTACATGAAATGAGGGTCACATCCTTACAATTTGACACCACAAATGTTCCCAATGGAACACCGGATTTTTGGAAATGGACTTCTTCCTTTTCACCTTCCGGTACATTACCAATTATTATTCCGCCGGACACACGCGATACATTACGATTAGTCTTTTGTCCTCGTACTCCCGCCGAAGATAAATATGTTGATTGTGCAACCTGGCTAAAATTTGATGCCGAAGGAGCCGGATGGCAAGAAAAATATTCAACATATTTACTCGGAAAACGCGCATTATTATATAAACCGCTACCAAATAGTGTAGGGTTTGCACCAACACGCGTTGATACACTCTCTACACCGCGAATTGTACGTGTATTAATACCTCCTCGCACACTTAATCCAAATCAAGAAACAATTACCATAGACTCTGTGACTTTCGCACCCGAAGAAAGAGTTTTTTCATATAGGGAAATTAATAATAAACCTTTTCCTTTAACACTTATACCGGGAGATACATTGTCCGTACGAGTTGATTATAAACCTCGTGCGCCACGTAATTATGAAGCGCGAATGCGATTACACACATCAAAACCATGTATAGATACTGATACTACCGTTTTAATCAAAGGCGATGCTTTTGCCCCTGCTTTCGGATTAAATTTTGCATTTGATACAGCTATGGTAGTCATTGATTCTTTCAAAGCACCGTCATGCGACACAGTGAGAATACCGATTTGGTCTTCAAGAAATATACCCGCTAATTTGGTGGATATATTTTTACGTATTGGTCACGACACATCTGAGTTACAATTTGTTGGCGCTGAATCGTACTATATGTCTTCGATATGCAATCCTTCATTTTTACCGCAAATTATCAACACTCCGGGACCACATAGCGGGGTATCATTAATTTGCAAAAACTTCTGTGGAGTGGATTCTACTCAGCCATTTATGTTTGCAAAATTTATTTCAAAAACAGGACAAAATTCCTCTACTTCAATTACAGTGGATAGTATAAGATTTGATACAGAAGAAAGTATTAGATTTAATATTATTGCCGGAAATGATAATGGTCATATTACCATAGAAAAAGCAGATATTGCCATAAGGGATTTACTTATCAATTTCGACAGTGTTCGCGTTCTTGACTGTAAAGACACAACTCTCACTGTAGTGAATACGGGTATTGTTCCTCTTATTATTGATTCTTTGCCGAATTTACCACAAACAGTCAAAATAATAAGCAGCAATCCCCCATCCAATATCCCTATTCAAAAAGGTGATTCCATCATATTTACAGTTCGCTATTGTCCACAACGCTCAGATTCTTTATCACATAGTATTCAAGCCCGTTCTATTGACCCATGTACTATTCTTGATACAGTACCGGCACAAGGACGTGGATATGCACCCGATATGACTGTGGCTTTTGGCGTTCATCCTAATTTCACACAAACGGATACCATATACGGCTCATTTAATGACACAGTATCTGTGCCTATTTATGTTGAAAAAGATATTGCGGCAACATATCTTGGCACAACATATTGGATGAAAGCACTGTCATTTACAACGACATTATTCCATAATCCTACGGCTTTGAAATTCCTTGGCTACTCCATTCCACAAGCAAGCAATGTTTCGGCAACGCCGGATTCTATTACAATGCAATTTACACAATTAGATACACTCGCCGCAGGAAAATTAGGTGAATTATATTTTAAAGTAGTTGTACCGGATACTGTAATATCATCAATGAGTATAAAGACTTATGATTTTCGTTCTGATTCACTCCAATTTCTTGATATTTCCCCAATCGGTACGGCATCACATTGTAAAGTGGGAGGACAATGTGGCATTACAACCTTAAAATTTATTGGATTACAGCCATCATTACAACAAAATGCTCCCAACCCATTCAGCGAATCATCAGTGATATCCTTTACTGTACAAGAAAAATCTCCCGTTGTCTTGCATATTTTTGATACGCAAGGAAAAATTGTAAAAACAATACTTGATGGTTCAAAAATATATTCATCGGGAACATATACTATTAATTTTAGTGCTAATGAGCTTGAAAGCGGTGTCTATTTTTATGAAATTCAAACAGGAATTTTTAGACAAACTAAGATGATGATGATTGCTCGTTAATGTTTAGTCTTCTTTGTAAGAAATGCAAGATATATCTGACTTAATGTTTGCATCGCTAACGGTATGAGAAATAGATGAAGTATAAATGCTTTGTCTATTTCTCTCATACGTGCTCTTACAAAAAATATCATCACATAAAATACAGGTAAAGTAAACATGAGATTATATCGTAAAAAAGGCAAAGATTGTTCTAATGACGGTATTGCAAAAAACACAAAAACTCCAAGGGATAATAACCATGTTAGTATCCATTCAGGATGCTGAATATTGTACAAATAATCTGTGCCTAAGTATGAAGATGATAATGTACTTGATGAATGACTTCCAACAAATATATGCAGCAAAACTGTAGAACTCACAATCACGAAAGCAATATAGAGCGTATTGAGAAAAACTTTTTTTGTATTTTTTTCAGCGAATACTGTACCAATGAAATAAAAGACAGGCAATAATAATGTTTGCTCTTTATTCCATGCGCTTAAGAATAATGGAACAATACTTCTTACAATATTGCCTTCAAGAAAATTTTTAGAAACTAAAGCAAAAAAACAAAGATTAAGTATATCACCGCTTTCATCCCATCCTGTTAATGATTGCGGTAATATTATCACCCACAACATTACTCCGACGAATGCAGAAATATAATCTAAGCCGGTTTGTCGAAAAAAACAGAACATCGCCCATTGCGTACAAAAGTACACAAGAATGCTCCACACAATTGTGGCTATCAAAAATGACTGAGTTGTATTGTGAATAAAAATTGAAAGTGGTTGTCGTAAGAGTTCCGTAGCCAAAGATGGCAATATGCGATAATTATAAAGATTATCAGCATTATGATGAATTACAGCATAATGACGATGATATTTTTCATTAATATTTGGCATATATTGACTTCGCGTCATGAAAAATGTAATGCTCAGGGCAAAAAACAAAAATAGTATTGATACTGCTTTCTGTTCTTTCGATACATTGAATATTAATTTCATAGATCTTCTCCACCAACATTATGAAAGACACTGACCAAGCAACACGATTATGCAAAAAGCAAAAAAAAAGCCGTCCTCTTCAAGAACGGCTTAACACTGCGAGATTTACTAATTATTTTACAGATTCCAATGCTTCCGTTACTTTATCGGCTGCATCTTTTAATGTTCCGGCAACTAAGAATTTCATTCCTGAATTTTCCAATATTTGACGTGCTTCAATAGCATTTGTACCTTCTAAACGCACGATAACAGGCATAGACACTGTTACTTTTTCTAAGGCTTGTAAAATACCATTTGCAACACGATCGCAACGAACAATACCACCAAAGATATTGATGAGCACAGCTTGCACATTCGGATCTGACATCATAATGCGGAAAGCATTTGCAATACGTTCTACATTTGCTCCACCGCCTACATCCAAGAAATTAGCAGGTTTTCCGCCAGCTAATTGTATAATGTCCATCGTAGCCATTGCTAATCCGGCACCATTGACCATACAACCGACATTGCCATCCAACTTGATATAGTTAAGATTATACTTGGATGCTTCAACTTCCAAATCTTCTTCTTCGGATAAATCGCGCAATGCAGTATAATCACTGTGACGGTAAAGGGCATTATCATCGAAATCAACTTTAGCATCTAAAGCAACAAATTGATTTTCTGTGGTCAGCACTAATGGATTTATCTCCAACATACTGCAATCCATCTCATCATACGCTTTGTACAATATTGCAATAAATGAGCAGAAATTCTTAAATGCTGCTCCGGTTAAGCCCAAACCAAAAGCCAGTCTGCGTGCCTGATATTGTTGGAAACCGATTTTGGGATCAACATGCTCTTTTAATATTTTTTCAGGTGCTTCTTCGGCAACTGTTTCTATTTCCATACCGCCTTCGGTCGAAACCATAATAAGATTGCGTGAGTTCTCACGGTCAAGCAAGATACTGCAATAATATTCTTTAGCAATGGAACACCCTTCTTCAATATACATACGGTTAACAATTTTACCTTCTTCACCGGTCTGAATTGTAACTAATTTATTTCCGAATGTAGCATTAGCAATTTGAAAAGCTTTATCGGCGATATTGCCTTCACGGATGACTGTAACACCACGGACATCTTTGCCGAATGCCTGCATAGGTTCATCGGAGAAACGGTTCAACACAGTTCCCTTACCACGTCCTCCTGCATGAATTTGCGATTTGAGAACAATAGTCTCTATTCCCTTAACCGCAAAATCGTGATAGGCAACTTTACCTGCCTCATCCGAGTTAAAAATTGCTTTACCGAACAAGACAGGAACATCATACTTTTTTAAGAGTTCCTTCGCTTGGTATTCATGAATTTTCATGTAAAATATTCCTTGAAAAACTATAAATAGTGAATAATTTTCTAAGTTTGAACTTGATTCTGCCGATTGATATGGCATAAATTTTTCAAAAACAAGTTACAAAAATACGAAATCGAAGCCGTTTGAGGGGATTAACTCACATGAAATATGGAAAATACTACTTTATCATCATATTTGTACTGCTCATAAAGCTGTCATTAGTACCATACTTTAAGAGCAAGGAACTGGGATCGAAAGATACACCGATTACCTTTTTGCTGACCCCATCGGTGGATGCAGAAAAGATTGCAACAAGCGCCGATGAGTTAACGCGTTTTCTTCATAATGAAACCGGTTTGCACTTTCAAGCAACATTTCCAACAAGCTATATTGCTGTGGTGGAAGCATTCGGTAACAATAAAGCCGACTTTGCCTGTATGAATACTTTTAGTTATGTCTTAGCCCATGAAAAATATGGTGTTAAAGCAGCAATGCGTATCATCAGAAGAAATGGTGAACTTACCTACAAAGGGCAATTCATTGCTCGTTCTGATAGTGGGATTGATTCTTTGTCGGACATCATCGGTAAACGGATTGCATACGTGGATGCTGCTTCCACTTCGGGGTATATTCTCCCGAAATCGCTCTTAGCAGCGAAGAAGATTAAACCGTCTGATGAAGTTTTCGGGATGCGCCATGACAATGTTGTCACTATGGTTTATCAGAAGCAAGTTGATGTCGGAGCCACATACTATTCTCCACCCGACCCAAAGACCGGAGAAAATCTTGATGCGCGCGTTCGTGTCAAAAGTCAATATCCTGATATTGAGAAAACGGTAAAAATTATTGGCTATACGCAAGAAATACCCAATGACCCATGGGTGTTTAGACATGATATGCCGCAAGATATTCAAAAGAAGATATGCGATGCACTTATCAAATTTCAAGCAACGCCTAAAGGCAAAAAAGCTCTCTTTGAAACAAACTCTGCTGAAGGACTCTCCCCTGTTTCTGATAGTGATTATGATGTGCTTCGAGCAATGATTAGACGCTTTGGGGGCAATCTTGAAGCATTATTGCAAAAGAAAAAATGATTCGGTATAATGATTGCGGGACAAATTTTCAACTAAGAGGATATATTATTCGTTTTATTTAACGATTTTTGTATTCGATTTCTACAGAATAACTTCTTTCGTTGTTAACAATAAACACATGCGTTTTAATTTACTCTCAACCGATGTTGCGATTGATCTCGGTACGGCAAACACCCTTATCTGGATGAAGGGCAAAGGGATAGTCCTTAATGAACCATCCATCGTTGCCTTTGATCGAAACACAAAACACATTATTGCCATTGGGCATGAAGCACAAGAAATGCTCGGCAGAACCCACAAAGATATCAGCACAATACGCCCTTTGAAGGACGGTGTTATCGCCGATTTTGAGATTGCCGAAGGTATGTTGCGCGCTTTTATCCGTAAAGTATCTCTTTCATGGCAACCCGCTCGTCGTGTTGTTGTCTGCGTTCCCACAGGTATTACCGAAGTGGAAAAACGTGCTGTGCGCGACAGTTGCGAGCATGCCGGAGCTAAAGAGGTATATCTCATCGCCGAACCTATGGCTGCCGCTATAGGGCTTGATTTACATGTGCATGAACCCGTTGGCAATATGATTGTTGATATTGGTGGTGGCACAACCGATGTGGCTGTCATCGCTCTCTCCGGTATTGTCAATCATGAATCACTGCGCATAGCCGGAACAGAAATGACCTCCGCTATTGTCCAGTATTTTAAACGTAATCACAATATTCTTATCGGTGAAAGAACTGCCGAAACTATCAAGTGCGAAGTTGGCTCTGCTTATCCTTTAGAAGAAGAAATTGAAATTGAAGTAAAAGGGCGAAATCTTCTTACAGGAATACCCGAACTTATCACTATCAGTTCTTCAGATATTCGTGAGGCATTGTCGGAATGTGTGACTACGATTGTCGAAGCAGTAAGAAATCTTTTAGAACGTACACCGCCCGAACTTTCAGCAGATATTTTCGATCGTGGCATCCTTTTATCCGGCGGTGGTGCTTTGCTCAAAGGTTTAGACAGACGATTGCAAGAAGAAACTTCATTACCTGTGCATATTGCTGAAGATCCCTTAACGGCTGTTGTAAGAGGAACGGGAAGAGTTCTTGAAAATCTCAGTGAATACCAAAATGTGTTAATTAAAAGTAAGCGCTATTAAGCAATGTAGATAATAGTGCAGTAATAAAATAAGCCCATATTTCTATGGGCTTATTTTTTTTATTTCACAGAAATATTTATCGAACAATCAATGGCAACGTTGAGCGATTGCCGTGTTTGTCTTGTGCATGGGCATAATATAATCCCGCAGGCAATCCTTGTGTATCAAGTGCAAGATTACCTCTTTCTCCGCTCATACCTAATAATCGCTGTCCCAAAACATCATAAATACCCAAATCTTCTGCATCGAACGCTTGTACTTTACCTTGAGTATAATCCAAGACAATAGAAGAACTTATTGCAGGGTGTTGAACTTCTTCTGCAACAGAAGTCACAGGCGTAAATTTAACACGTGCTATGGCTCTTTCATTATTTAAAAACCCACCAATATAAAATTCTTCATTAGTTATCGGAATGATAGTATTTATAATTTCTCCAATACCTTTTTTACCAAATGTCGTTTGCCATTGTATATCTAAATTTTGATTAAAGACAGTTACGAAACCATCAAATGCAGGATAACTATACAAAAGCGTCTGATCAATTGCCTCTTCATATTCTTTATAAGTCGTTGTTTGACCGGCAGCAATGATATTTCCATTAGGCATAAGAGCAAGTGATTTTAACCATAATAATTCAGAGCCGGTAAATGTTTTTTTAGTAAGCAATGTACCATCAGCCGAAAATTTACGTAAAAAACCGACTCCTTTAGAACCAAGATTTTCTCGTGATGAGGTTAAAACCAAAAAGGAACCATCGGGTAACTCTAATATATCTAAAGCAGTTTCATTTGCCGGAAGTTCCGTCCAATTCTTTTTAAAAACAACATTACCTTTATCATCCAATTTAAGTAAATACCATGAAGGATGATAAGAAAATTTTTCTGTCGTATAATACATAGTCAGAAAGCCATTATCTTTCGTCTCAATGAGTTTTGGGACGACCAACATTGCCTCACCTTTTTCGACTGAATCAAAAAGTTTATCATCTCCTTTGATACCATCTTTATTCATACGTCGAAAATAAAACCGATAGGGATCATCAGTGACTAAGGACGGAATAAAGAAATTCACAAATTCATTATTTTTTGTACGGATATAGGGGGAGTGATATTGTGAAACAATATCTTTTGTATCGCGTGGCTTTTGCCACGTAATTTCACCGTTCTTATCTAACAACACAGAATAACCCCAACAAATATCAAACATCCGTAAATCACCAATTGCCTCTAAAGCCGACACTGCGATTTTTCCCGAATCAGTTTTTTGTAACGATTTTATAAAAAATGATTTATTATTAAATGGTACAAATGACCATTCTTTTTTTCCCTCACTATTTAGTTTTAAAACATAATCTAAATCTCCACCCGGCATTGTTATCGAAGCAACAATTCCACCATCATCTGTCATTATCATGGATTTAAATGTATTCGTATCTAATCTATGTTCCCATATCGTTTGAATTTCCATAGACTGGGAATACAGATTGGTAGAAGTACATAAGAACAATGCCACCGAATACGGAAGGACAAAGAGAAAAAAGGTTTTCATCGCTTACTCCATAAAAAGTTATATGTTTTAATGTCTGTTATCGAACACCACAGAGCATCACGGTCGGGTACGGTGCGGTATTCAAGTGCAAACATACAAAACATTTCAATTAAATGCAAACACAATACAAAACAACTGTTTCGCGATAACAAAGCCCATATTTCTATGGGCTTATTTTATTTATTTCACAGAAATTTTTATCGAACAATCAATGGTAACGTTGAGCGATTGCCGTGTTTGTCTTGAGCATGGGCATAATATAAACCCGCAGGCAATCCTTGTGTATCAAGTGCAAGATTACCTCTTTCTCCGCTCATACCTAATAATCGCTGTCCCAAAACATCATAAATACCCAAATCTTCTGCATCGAACGCTTGTACTTTACCTTGAGTATAATCCAAGACAATAGAAGAACTTATTGCAGGGTGTTGAACTTCTTCTGCAACAGAAGTCACAGGCGTAAATTTAACACGTGCTATGGCTCTTTCATTATTTAAAAACCCACCGATATAAAATTCTTCATTAGTAATCGGAATGATTGTATTAATTTTTTCTCCAATACCTTTTTTACCAAATGTTGTTTGCCATTGTATATCTAAATTTTGATTAAAGACAGCGACAAAACCATCAAATGCGAGATAACTATACAGTTGAGTTTGCTTGATTGCTTCTTCATATTCTTTATATGTTGTCGTATGTCCTGCTGCAAGGATATTTCCATTCGGCATAAGAGCAAGCGACTCTAACCATAATAATTCCGAGCCGGTAATTGTCTTTTTAGCAAGCAATGTACCATCGGCAGAATATTTACGCAAAAAACCGACTCCTTTGGAACCAATATTTTCTCGCGATGAGGTTAAAACCAAAAAGGAACCATCAGGTAACTCTAAGATATCTAAAGAAGGTTCATTACCTGGTAACTCACTCCATTCACGTTGAAATACTATATTCCCTTGTGCATCTAATTTTGTTAAGCGCCAAAAATCCGGTCTTGACCAATTTTCCGTATAATAATACATTGTCAGAATACCATTATCTTTCGTTTCAAAAAGTTTAGGTATAACGACAAAACCATTTTTTTTAGGGATTGAATCAAAAAGTTTATCTTCTCCTTTTATCCCTTCAGTATTCATACGACGGAAATAGAAACGAAATGGATCATCGGTCACCAATGATGGAATAAAGAAGTTCACAAATTCATTATTTTTTGTACGAATATACGGAGAATGAAATTGCGTAACAAGGTCTTTTGTGTTACGAGGTTTTTGTGATACAATTTCCCCACTCTGATTCAACAATACTGAATACCCATAACAAAAATAATTAAACCTATATGGTAAGTTTGCTTCCAAACCGGAAATTGAAATAAGATTTGACTCCGTTTTTTGTATTGACTGTATATGAAACGATTTATTATCGAATGGCATAAATGTCCATTCTTTTTGCCCTTGGGAATTAAGCTTAAATGCATAATCTAAATCTCCGCCGGGCAAAGTTGCCGATGCAATAATTCCTCCATCATCTGTCATTATCATAGATTTAAATGAATTCGTATCTAATCTATGTTCCCATATCGTTTGAATGTCCATAGACTGAGAATACAGATTTGTAGAAGAAAAGTAAATCAACGAAATGAGAAATATACAAATTTTGCATGTTGCTTTCATAATTACTCCTATTAACAGATTTAATCGCATGGAACACCACATTCCGTACTAAAATTAGGATTAAGCGGAATTGTCCGAGGACCTGTTGGTGAACCTTGCCCAACTACAATTGAAGCAGGACATAATACAATCGTTGTTTCGCAATTTGTACCTTGGTTTTCTTGAGTCCTAGTTTCCGTTATATCCATTTGTTGCGTTGTAGTATTAAAACATATTCTTCTTTCTATCTTGCAACAAGCAGTAGCATTACATACAATTTGTTGTAACCAAGACAGTTGTGCGAAACTATCATCATAAGCGCAGAACTTTACGCATTGCGCCCTATGAAATTCATAAGACAGAGATCCATTTGGACATTCCAATAGAAACCCTTCATTTATAGATAGTTGACGTTTATATCGTGTCATAAAATCATGCTCTGAGGCAGCCCGATATGCCATTACCCAAAGTAAATCACTATTTGTAAATTCTGAACCGGGTGTTTGAAGCCATGCTTCTAATCCGGAACAGCCAGACCCTGTCCCCCAAGCAATTCTATTTGTAATTATTTCAACCTTCCCATTAGGACATTTGCGGTAATAATACTCAACAAATATGGGGCAATTAGGGAAATTGGGATGATAGAACGTCGTATCTCTCAGAGCAGGAGCAACATCACAATCGGACTCACAATTTACTTCCCATTGCGCATTGAGTTGAATTGCTGTAAAGAACAGCGTCATAATAAGTACTAAAAAATTTATAGTTTTCATCGAAATATCTTTCTTTAAGTAAAAATTAATGTAAGTATTTAAATATAAAAGGTTTGAACATGAGGTAAGCAGAAAGAAAGATATGGCGGTGGGCGTTCACGCAAAGGAAGTGTAGTCCTATCCCCGCAAAGATAAGACAAGATAAGATGGTTACAAAACTTTCCATCGTCATTATATCGTAATCGTGAACAATGAACACGAAAGAGCATCACGGTCGGGTGCGGTGCTCTTTTCTTCAGCGAATATACAAAATATTCTTCAGAAAACAATACAATTTCAGAAAAATGTAATTCAGTTGTCATCATTTACTTAAACCCATGAAATAAAAGTACATTATCGCGATGGTGTCTTTTGTGTGTATCGTTGCGAAAAGAAAAGATGATTAAGTGACTTTGCATTCAAAGGTAGCTCAAGAAAAACGTGCAGATAGCTTAAAAAGAACAATGCCGTTAAGCCCGTTTTATAATCATAAGCATACAAACCTATAGAGAAAATCCAGATAACAATGATTGCAATTAACGATTGTCGTGTGATGGACTTTGACCAACCGATAATCGAGGTTTTCGAAAACCAATTAAGATAATGATATGTATATGCAAATGCAACAAAAATCTGTATTTTTAAGCCCAATGGCGAATATAACAACATTGTTGTATCTTGTAGTTCTTGTCCAAAGATTTTGGCAATATGGGCATTAACATACGGGAAATTGCTTTCCAAATATGTACTGATAATAGATGATGAAAGTGCATAATCTTGTGGTGCAATGGGTACAATAACAATAAATAAGGGCACTAAGCACATCAATCCAACTGCAATTCTTGCCGGAGTTTTATGCGTGCTCTTAATGCCGAATACCATGAATAAAAGAGTAAATACATACACATGGAGTATGGTCGGTAAAAGCATACCCATAAAAATAATAACTGATGGTACATAATACGTGAAGAACACACTAGTTGCAATACACGCAAACAAGGCGAGGAAGGAATGGGAGATTTTGGTACTATAAGGATGAATAATTGCAAAAAGGAACATCACAAAAGGCAGAGGGAAATTTGTTCTGTTGCAAAAGTTCTCAATAGTCATTAATGTTTCTTGATCCATCAATGCTTGTACAAATGGCAAAGCCAATAATGTATGTAAAGACATATAAATAGATGCAATGACAAAAAACCAAATATTCTTCTTTTGTTGGAGAAAATATTCTTTTTCTCGAAGCCATCGAATTTCTGTAACGTAATGCAGTGGACCAAGCACAGCATACGCAAAAAGAAATAGTTCGAAAGGAAGATATATTGCTATGATTAATGACAGAAGTATGAGAGCAATATTGATTTTGTCTATAACAACAGAATTCATAACTTCACTAAAAAAAGAACCCATATTTCTATGGGTTCATGAAAAGATAAGAAAATTATTGAAATATGGGTATTACATTTTCGGAATTATGTGTTGCAACCATATACTTTTTACCATCATCCATAATTTTTAATTCATATATATCCTGTTTTTTGAGAAGGATATCGCTGCTGCTTGCACGCTTCCAAACATCAGCTTTTATGGAATATGTTAACTGAGTTGCTAACACTAATGGCAATGTTTCCGAAGTAATAGTAACATCAGTAGCATATTCGCCTCCCCCCTCTTCCAAACATTGACTGACAACAGTCATTAATGTCATTTTATCAAGTGGGAACCCCAAAACAAACCACATTGATTGCTTGGTTTCAATTGTTTGTGTTTTTACATATTTCATACCAATATCTACTTTTTTCGTAGAAATTGCAGTAAATTCACCGATAGTTGCTTTACAGCCGATAAAGAAGATTTGTAAGCAGATGAATGTACTTAGAACAAGTATTTTTTTCATAATTGTATCTCCTGATAGTAATTTATTTACACAATGCAAATTTCACTGCATTGAACAATTTCTTTTTTTTGTAGTTGTCATCAAATAGTAAAGGGTAATCCTCTCTCAAAAAAGAGGAACGAATCCACGTATATTTGTCGGTAATTCCCCAGAATGTACATCCATATTGTAATTCTGCCGGTATTTGTTCATAAGCATTTAACACAGTCTCATATTGTTGCATTTGTAATGTTTGTACCGAGTCTGTATATTCAATATCAACACTCAAAGGATTAACGGACACATCCATTTCTGATATATGAATTTTATAATTTTCTTTTGCAATTTCATTGAGACATTCACGAATCATAAGTGGCGAGGGATAAACATGGAAAATGTGCATTTGCACACCAATGCCATCAATCGTAATTCCTTTAGCACGTAATTTTCCAAAATGGGCAAGAACAGCACTGCGTTTTAATGCATTAAATTCCAAGTTGTAGTCATTGTAAAAGAGGAGTACATTCGGATCAGCTTCTTTGGCATATCGTATAGCTTTTTCTATATAACTTTCACCAAGTTGCACATACCAAACACTGCGACGAAATGACCCATCTTCCTCGAAAGCTTCATTAACAATATCCCAAGCAGCGACTTTACCCTTAAAATGACGCACAATTGTTTGTATATGATTTTTCATCATTGCATCCCATGCAGCTTCATCACCTTGAAAAAATTGCATCCATGACGGTAATTGATTATGCCACAATAAAGTATGTCCATGTAAACGAATAGACTTATTTTTACAATATTCTGCTAATTCATCAGCAAGTTCCCAACGATAAATATTCTCATCAGGATGTAAATACGCCGGTTTCATGATATTTTCTGCCGTCACACTATTAAAATGTTTCGACAGTAACTGGGCATACTCCGGATCAGATTTCCATGCATCATAGTTTACGGCAGTGCCTATAGGAAATCGCGATGCATAATATAAATTTTCATTAGCATTATTACAAGAATCAATCGGTGGCGGAGTCACAATTGGGTTCTCTTCATTCGACGGACATCCACACAATCCAATAATGCCGGAGAAGAGTATAAGAAGGGTAATATTTTTCATAATTAATTATCTTGTAAAATTATTAGTTTAGACACAAAGTGAAGGTTTCATCATCTCTATCATTTTGTTCAAATTTCCGACAATGTAGTGATTAATAAAAATTTAAGTAAAGATTGATTTACCGTACTCGCAATCGTATGCCTTCATTTGTTTTTTGATATACGAATGTTTGGATAAGCTTATCGCCGGCAGTTGCATAAAGATGAAGAGTATCACCCTCGTTCTCAAGCATTTCTATTTCATCAATAATAAATTCGGAGAGTCCGCATGGTTCAATCCATCTACCGGGGAAATCAAAACGTCGGCTCCATGAATTTTCTATATAATACCCCGCAGTGTTAATGCGCTCATTACTTTTCGAAAAATTCATCAATGTGATTTTTTCACTAAAGTTATCATTCCCCGCCGGATTTGGCTCTACCCACACCATACGCAAATTAGTACCCGACAAACCTATCGGAATACTATCACAACTTATGGTATCAATCACGATCGGTGGTTCCGTAATTTTTTCTTTACAAGAACTGATACAAAGTACCGTGATTGAAAGATATATGCATAAAGTGGTTGTTTTCATAAAAGAATCGTTTTTGGGGAAAATATTACTTGATTTTATCACACTCTATTTCAACTTTATTACCAACACTTCCTAAAGTTAATGTGTTTGTGTAATTTCCGCCACCAATGTAATCGTATTTGAAGGTAAAACTTTGAATATAACATTTACCGTCTTCATTTTTAGAAGCAAGTGTCGCTGAAACATATTTATTGAGAATAATACCAAGTTCATTTTTCTCAATAGTCCAACCGGATGAAGTAATAATTGCTTTTTTGTAATCTTGCACAGATGCTTTGTCTTGCATTATTTTTATCATAGCTTTTTCCATCGAAGCATTGCTCATGCCCGCTTTAGGAAGATTTACCTTGCTGAGATTAGCAGAAGATAATGATGCAGCTACATCTTGTAATACTTCCGCACCCTCACCCAAGTCAATAGAAAACATTGCTTCTTTAGCACTATAATTTGTGCCCTCTACGGGAGTCAAACGAATATCCATGCGTAAATCATGGCGAATAGGTGTGAGCTTTCCTAATGCCTCGAAAATCATAATATAGGTATTTAATCCTTTTTCCGCATACGCATCATAATTGTTCTGTAACCATTCTTTATCGGGAATAATCGGAAATTGAATATAAGATTTTTGATACATCTCCGGAGTAAGTAATATTTTTCTATCAATCACGATAATGTCATTAGCTTTGCCTTTATACATTTGAATACGGATAAATTTCTCCCAATCTACATGAATTTTAGAGAGTTTATTATCGAGGAATAATGTTGCATATAAAGGTTCTCCGGCGGTAAAGGATGTCTTGAAATCTGCTGCCGTGGCAGTTTCCGGATTAACCGCTTTATTAGAATACAGTATTTTATTAATATTTTGCAAATGAAAAGGATTACTACTTGCGCCGCTCATTTGCTTCGTAGCAGCACCTGATATTTTATCAAGTTCTTTATTTTTTGTTACAAGAGTCGGGTCACCGGGTGTTAGGCGCTCTAATGCACGGTACAATGTGCGGAGTTTCTCATAAATAGCAAGTTTTTCAGCCGGAGACTTTGTAGCTTCAGCTTGGTCATAAGCTTCACGCGACAGTATATCAAGTATATCGGGATATACAGTTGGTGCTTTTTGAATGTAACTCTCAAGAGTTTGTATTTCGCGCGGTTCGTCTGCTAATATGCTTTTGAATTTTTCTACTGTAAAGTTAGCAGTTGCGGCTTCAATCCGCGGAGAATCTCCTAACATTATATGCGCATCATCGGAATGCATCTTTCCATTAAAAATCTTAAAGTATTTACCTAATGCATTTCGCATCTCTACTTTTTCAGGCGCATTAGTATTATTTCCACTTCCACCGCGTGAGGAACCTCTGTCACCGCCTCCACCACGGCTTCCTCCTCCACTGCGAGATCCTTCTTCGGATTCCGATGACTCCGGACTTGTTGCTTCTTTGGCTTCTTCTTTTACCTCTTTCTCAACTGCTTTTTTTACATCCTTCGTCGATGGTACTTTAAATCCACCAAATTGTGCAAATGAAGAATATAAAAAAGAAAAAAAAGAAAAAAAACAAAAAACTGAAATATGTAGTATTTTCATAATAAAAAAATAAAAAATGAATAAATAAAAATAAGATATCCCATATATAAACCGTTGTGTGATAATTTATATATTCCCCTGAAGGGATATCTTAATCTCTTGTGCCCATCACAACGAGTTTTAATGAAAAATATAATTATGGTCTTGCAACGACAATCGGAAGCGGAGCACTTGTAGCACAATCGCCTGATACTTGTATGAAATATGTACCGTTTGGAACATTAACGGCATTGCGATCAGTACCATTCCAAGTAAATGTATGTGTTCCGGTTGAATAAACTCCTTGTCCTATCCAACGAATATCTTTTCCTTTATTATTGTAAATTTTAACTTTTATGGTTGCCGACCCACTCACCGTTACAGGAAACTGGGTACTTCCGCCTGTGTATATATGCGGTGTATTTTGCCCTATTGTCACACATGTTCCTTGTTGAGCATCACGAGCCGTTCCGAGATTGATTGGAACAATAACTCTGAAACTCGTGTCCCTCGAATTTCCGGCATCGGTAAGTGTGTAGGTAATTGTGTACACTCTTCCGGAAGATTGAGCAATTCTTTCTGCACGCAATGAGAAGGAATTATCTTGCGTGTTAAATGTCGCGTTTTGGATGTCATTTGCAATGTCATTTGTCACTACTCCATTATCAGCTTCATTGCTGGTTATTGATTTAAGTACCCATGAAGGTGAGCAACCTCCATTTATTGATATCGTAGCATTTATAGTTCGCAGAGATTGATTAGCCGGAAATAATAGTGTTGATGAATGCGATACAGAAAATATTGCTTTTCCTGCAATAGTAAATGAAGAATTACTTACATCAAACACAGAAGCATTAGACGCATCGCTTACTCTGATAACATATTGCGAATTAGGTGTTTGATTCGCCGGAATATTCCATGTATAAGACCCTGACGATGCGGAAGTACTTGCAATAAGGGTTGTAGGAAATGTAGTACCACCATCAGTTGATACATCAATTTTTACATTCGTTACATTTTGTGATGACCATGTTATATTTTGTGATGTTCCCGCACACCAAGTCACATTTGTATTCGGTGAGTTTACAGTTATAGAAGCTCCAATGCCAAATTTCGTAATAAATGCATCAGTTCCACCGGCAAGTGCTGATTGATATACTCCTGAGGTAATATCAAAATTTGTACTTTCCGTTGTGCCTGTTATATATGGATTTCCACCATTGTCTAGACATATATTTATTGCTGCGTCATATAATGTACCACCAAAATAGGATGAGTATGAAAGAGTATTACCCGCCGAAGAGAACATCGTAACAAAGCACTCATAACCGCCATTATTCGATGTTTGAAATGATCCGGAAGTAATATCATAATTCGTACTCCATGTTCCACCACAAACTATTGCTTGATTATTACTATTTACAGAGATTGCAATACCGCCATCATCATCAGAACCACCTATGTATGTTGAATATAATAATGCTGTACCGGTTGAATTTAATTTTGTGACCACAGCATCTGTCATACCGGATAATGCACCCTGAAACGCTGACTGTAAATCATAATTATTACTGTACGTATAGCCGGTTATATATACATTATTACTTGCATCAATTGCGATTCCCTGACCAAAATCATCATCAGAACCACCTAAATATGTAGAAAATACAAGTGCGCTTCCAGTTGGATTAACTTTCGTAACAAAAGCATCCCCAAAAAAGAATGCTCCGCCGAACGTTGTCTGATATACTCCAGCTGTAATATCATAATTGGTAGAAATTGCATATCCGGTGATATATGCATTACCGGAACCATCAATTACAATATCATTTGCATCATCCAAAGCGGTTCCTCCTATGTACGTTGAATACAATAATGCTGATCCGGTTGAATTAACTTTTGTGACAAATACATCACCGTCCCCAGCAATGGTATTCTGAAAGACACCTGATGTAATATCATAATTTGTACTTTTTGTTGTTCCGGTGATAAATACATTCCCTGAAGCATCTAAAGAAAGTCCCCGTGCAATATCTTGGTCACTTCCCCCAATAAATGTTGAATATACTAAAGATGTGCCTGTAGAATTTAATTTAGTTACAAAAATATCATCAGAACCACCACCGTATGAATTTTGAAATACTCCGGACGTAACAGGAAAATTCGTACTTTTTGTAAATCCTGCGATATAGACATTTCCCGAACCATCTACAGCAATATCATTGCTTTGATCATTATTAGTACCGCCAATATAAGTGCTGTAAATTAGCGTAGTACCTGACGCATTAAATTTTGATACAAAAATATCGGTACTTCCATTTGCCGAAACATCATACGAACCTGAAACAGTCGGATAATTCGTACTTTGCGTAGTACCGGTGATATATATATTTCCGGAGGCATCTAATGCTATACCATTTCCTGTTTCGAAACTACTTCCGCCAATATATGTTGAAAAAACCAAAGGATCAATTATCAGCGGTTTCGACACATCATACTCACCAAGATTAAAACTTATTGTATTATCATGAGATACAGAAAAGCTACATTCAATTTTTTTCTTGCTGTTGCCTATATTCTGATAGACAAATAAACCGTGTTGTTGAATTTCGCCTAAAGATGTTTTCAATGAAAGATTGTCTTTATTATTTGCCGAAATTGAAATAGCGCCTTCAACTTTAAGCCGTAATGATTTTGGGTTAGCAAATGGTTTCACAATATAATCATAACGAGGTACATTATTGTCTGTGTAATACACAATATCAATACCATCAACAATATTATCTAAGCGAACTGATTCAAATGATTGAGCTTCAAAGGTTTCATTGCTTTTTATATATGAATATGCGACGGGTAGTTTACCTATTCCGACCGAACGAAAAGATGAATGTCTTTTATCAGTGTGTAATACTTTTACAACATGACCTCTCCGTGAAAATTCTCTCGAATCATTTGGCGATTTTCTTTGTACTTTTTTATCTTTTTCTATAATTTCAAATTGGTCATAGACTACACCATTTTCAGTAATCCACATATCTAATGATGAAGTTCGGACAACAAAGAGTACATCCTTACTCCATTGACCATTGTTTTGAATATACGATAGAGTATTTTTGGGCTGAGTAAATGATGTTTGCGAATTTGAATGAAATTCATGCTGTCCCATCGTAGATGCAGGCATAAGAACCAAACATATCAGAGCAAAATAGATCGTACTGTAATCGAATTTTTTCATGGTTTTCATGTAATTAAAATTCTGCCTTCCACACATTCGCTACACGAACAAATCGCACAACACTTTCATTATTTATACTGAAATTCAGTCCTGATCCATACGTAATAACTAATCCATCCGGGTCACTTGTTGATATCATCATAATCTGTCCATTATTCACACCTGATGTTGGCAATGTCAATGTGGCTGATGATGATGCCGTAGTATTATCATTCACATGTACAATTCCTGCATTGGCTGCCGCTGTTGTTCCGCTATTGACTGCAATATAAGCGACTTGAATCGGTGAGCTTGTCGTCACTGCTTGAACCCACGATAATTGCCCCGTGCCGTTTGATGATAAGACCTCACCTGAGTTGCCATCATCAGGCGGTAATGTATAGGTATAATTTGCTGATTGTAAGCCGGCTTTTATTGCAGTATAATTTCCTCCATTTCCCGATGGCTCAAAAAACTGAACTTCATTTGCTGTTCCATTATCATTATTAACCAAAATATTACCATTTAAAAATTCAGCACCACCTTTTGCTGATAATGCTTTACCCGAACCGGAGTTCGAAATATCGAACAATGTTGAAGAAGAGTTAATTGTGTTGCTGTACGGTAAACTAATACCTCCGGATGCGGCAGCGCTCCATTGCGGTACACCACTGACAACAGTTAGTACTTCCCCATTATTACCAATTGGACGACGTATATAATCTGTTCCATTATAGTACATAATATCACCCGCTGCATCGGATCCGAGAGCTATTTTAGTGCCATCAACATTATTATTCGCAATTTTTCCGGTTGTAATTGCATTTGCAACGATATCACCACTTTGAATACTGTTTGTTAATGATAATTTGCTGTATGATATTGCGGCTGTAGTACTTATATCATCATTAATTATTGTTCCGTTTACAATATCACCTGTTACTATACTATTTATTAAAACTAATTTACCGTAATCTATCGCTGCCGTACCACTGATGTCACTATTGACAATATTACCGCTTAAATCTAATTTGCTGTATGCTATCGCGGCGGTGCCACTGATGTCACTATTGACAATATTACCGCTTAAATCTAATTTACTATATTCTATTGCTGCGGTGCCACTGATGTCACTATTGACAATATTACCGCTTAAATCTAATTTACTATATTCTATCGCGGCGGTGCCACTGATGTCACTATTGACAATATTACCACTTAAATCTAATTTGCTATATTCTATCGCTGCGCTATTACTGATGTCGTTATTAACAATAGTACCGCTTAAATCTAATTTACTGTATTCTATCGCGGCGGTGCCACTTATATCACTATTAACAATATTACCACTTAAATCTAATTTGCTATATTCTATCGCTGCGCTATTACTAATGTCACTATTGACAATATTACCGCTTAAATCTAATTTGCTATATTCTATCGCTGCGGTCATTGCAATATGGGAATTATTAATTACAGATGCAGCAATTTGTGGGTTAGGATAGACACCTGTCAAATCACCACCTGCATTACCGGAAGCACCTGCGTTAAATGAAGTCCAACTGAGAACACCTTGGGCAGTACTCGTGAGTACTTGATTTGCTTGTGGTTGAACCGTAGGTAAAGTATAAACAATATTTGTTGGTAAATTTCCTGCTTTAAACCCTGTGTAATTATTCCCCATATTTCCTGAAGGTTCATGCAAGCGAATTTCTCCGGTACCTGTTCCATCAGTTTTTATGGCAATATTTCCTGCAACTTCTAATTTTTGTGAAGGGTTATCTTCATTAATACCGATTGCACCGGCACTTGTCACACGTAAACGCTCAGAATTATTCGTTTTAAAGATAAGCGGTTGAGAATTTATAGTACCAAGAAATTTATTCGCATCTGCAATTGTATTTCCTACAATTGACCATCCGGGTTCTCCCCATGATAACACACCGGAACCATCAGTCACTAAAACATCACCATTATTTCCATCATTTCCGGGTAGAGTATATGTGATATTTGCTGACTGTGCAGAAGTTTTAAATGTTGTTGAATTTGCTCCCGAAGGCGCAGATATTCGAAATTCCGGCGTACCTCCAGAATTAGTTATATGCAAAGTACGGGCTACTGTCAAACGTGAACCCGGATTCGTTTCTCCAATACCCACATTGCCTGTGGTGAGTATTCGCATCCTTTCATTATTGTTTGTTCTCATAATCAGAGGAAAATTATTTGATGTGCCTAACCAACTTGTTGCTGTAGCATTTGAGTTACCGGCTAATAACCATTCTGTTCCTTGGTTAAGAATATCATCGTCATTATTTTTACTTTTATCAATGCTAAACACGACATTTCCTTCTGTATCATTTTCTACGGTAACGCCATTTTTTCCTTTTAGTGATACATTCCCCGTTTGACCATTTAATGATAATACTGCACCGGTAGCATTTTCGGTAAGTCCCTCAGCAACATTTGCACGTAATGACGACGCAGATGTTTCGATCGCAGTACGTACAAATTCAGGTTCACCGTTTATAGAAATACCAATAAATCGTGACGATTTCATATCTCTTGGTAATTCCTTAACTGAACCGAGACTAATCATAAACAAACCATTATTTACCATCACAGAGTGATCCTCAAACCACAACGGCTTCATTGATTCTTGAGAATCATAAAAAGCGACTCGCATAGAATAAGAGCCATTCGCCGGAACACCTGATTTTTGTAATACACCTTGATACGAAATCGTGGATTGATTCTGTGCATACATTGTGCTACATGCACATGTAAGTAAACAAAGCAATTGCTTTAGTGATGGTTTCATGCTGCTTCACATAAGATAAAAAAAAGAGAAACAATTCTTATCCCAACTTTATATCAGAATATGAAAGTATTGTTTTATAGAAGCAAAATTAGGAAGCGCTGCAACTGATTAAAAGGGCTGTATAGGTTTTGTATAGGTGCGCTCGGTACATTTTCGCGGCTTGCTTGTATAGGTTTTGTATAGGTACACTCGCTATATTTTCATGCCTTGCTTGTATAGGTTTTGTATAGGTGACAACATGTGAAACTTGAGCTTCAAAAATTAAGTAAGCCTAATAATTTCAAATCATTAAATATCAACAAGTACAGCATGAAGTGCATCTTTGCTTGCAACATGCAGTTTTTTTCTAATTCTATAGCGATATACTTCAACTGAACTTACTTCAACACAAAGTATTGCTGCAATATCTTTTGAAGAGAGTTCTAAGGCAATCATTGAGCAAATTTTCACCTCCAAGGGAGATAATGAAGGGTATTTTTTTAGCAATCTGTCATTAAAACCATGATGTGTTCTCTTGAACTGCTTTTCAAAACTCTTCCAGGATTGTTCATTGATGATGTTCTGCCGAATCTCTTCACGTAATTTTTGAATGAGATCACTGGCTTCTTCGAAGGTTGAATAATCCGACTGTAACATCGAATCGAGCTTCATAAGCATGGTATTTTTTTGTGCTATTTGTAAAGCCGAAGCGGTCAGCTCATTTTGCTTCATGAGTACCTGATTTTGCTTCAATCTAATCTGATTCTTTTTGAGATTAATTTCATTTTCCAATTTTTCAGCTTTGAGAGTAGCAAGCTCCATTTCTTTTTGTTTGCGTTCAGTGTCAAAATAAATATGCAAAAACTGTACCTGCGTTTGTGCTTGTTCCGTTCTGTCTTTCAAAACACTTTGATGATAAGAACGATAGAACTCAAATGCTTCTTTATAGAGTCCCATATCATTAAGTACAGAGCTATTTGCCACATAAGCATATTGTTTTACTATTTCCGGAGAGTCATCACTACAGAGTGCTAATACCTTTCTGGCATATTCTAAAGCGGTATCATATTTTTTTAATGCGGCATACGTTAGAGCGATACCTTTTAGCAACGATGCTAATCGTATTGTACTTACCGGAAATAATGATTCCTCAAGCGCAAGTGCTCTAAAAAAACAATCATGCGCATGCTGAAACTCTTTATTCTGCCCATAAGAATATGCCAAACTGCCATAACAGATAGCAAGACCCAAATTATCTTCCCTATGAGTACAAATATCTATTGCTTCATGCAAAAGGGTAAACGATTCCTGAATTCTGTTACTTCCCTGTAGATAGACTGCATACGTTTGTAATACTTTTGCTATATCTTTGCTTTCTCCAAATTGACGAACTGTATGAAGCGCTTTTTCAATGACTTCCATTGCTTGTGCATATAAGCCGGTTTTGGCATAAATTTGTGATAAACAATGTAATGCATTTGCTTCTAAAAGATATAGTTCATGTGTTGTACATAAATGTAATGCTTTATGAATTTGCTCTATTGCCTTATCGGTAAGATTTACTGAATTTAAAATGTAAGCATTTTGTATCAAACTAACAGGTTTGAGTGCGTCATTTTGAAGAATATCACAAATTTCAAGCGCACGCATCACTAAAGGATATGGCTGCTTAAAATCAAAATGATGAATATACGACTCAATAATAGCTGTCAGAATCTCTAATTCTTCGTTATAGGAGGAAAATATAATACTATTTTGCCAATTCTTAGGCAATAGTTCAATAATTTTCTCAGTATGATCAGACTGAATTAATTTTTTAATTTCAGAAACAATTGCACTCATCGTACACTATATATTTGATGGTGATTCATTCACAATTTGACAAATACACATAGCAGCAACACCTTCACCTCTGCCAATAAAACCAACACCTTCATTGGTTGTAGCTTTAACATTTACCCTTTCTACAGGAAGATTACAGAGCTTGGCAATATTAGCTTTCATTATTTCTTTATATGGCTTTATTTTGGGAGCATCCATAATTAATGTACAATCAATATTGACAATAGTACATCCACATTCAGCCACCAATTGCACCGCATAGTCAACAAATCTGTCACTTGATGCATTTTTCCATCGAATATCTGTGTCGGGAAAATGTTCACCGATATCCCCTTTTCCAAGTGCACCGAAAATTGCATCACAAAGTGCATGATAAATAACATCTCCATCACTATGTGCGACTGTGCCACTATGATGTGCCAAAGTAACTCCGGCAAGTATTAAGGATTCTCCTTCAGCCAAACGATGAATATCATATCCAAAACCTACCATATTTTAACCTATAATGAAATTAACTAATTTACCCGGAACAACTATTTTTTTCTTTATTGATTTACCTTCAACTAACTGTGCAATATCAGGCAAAGCAAGTGCAGATGCCTCCATTTCATCTGAGGTGGCATTAACAGCAATGAAACATTTTGCCTTTATTTTACTGTTAATCTGGACTATAATTTCTACTTCACTTTTTTGCAATTTTGATTCATCATATATCGGAAATTCTTCAAACCATAATGAATCCGTATTGCCTAATTTATGCCATAGCTCCTCTGCAATATGAGGAGCAAAAGGATAAAGAATTTTGATAAAGTCACGTAATGCAGATAATGGTCTTATGTCCGCTTTTGTAAATTCATTAACGAAAATCATCATTTGAGCTACGGCAGTATTCATTGATAAATTTTCAATGTCTTCACTAATTTTTTTAATTGTGTAATGAAGTACATATTCTTGTTCTTTTGTCAATGGCACATCTTGCACATTTGACAATAAAGTACCATTTTCATCTACAAATAATCGCCAGACACGATTCAAAAAGCGAAAAACACCCTCCACACCTTTACTTGCCCAAGGTTTTGCGGCTTCCAAAGGTCCCATAAACATTTCAAAGACACGTAAAGCATCTGCACCAAATTGTGCAACTATATCATCAGGATTAACAACATTTCCAAGACTTTTCGACATTTTACGATTATCTTCTGCTAATATCATCCCTTGATGGAACAATTTTTTAAATGGTTCATTAGTAGAAACATAGCCATAATCAAAAAGTACTTTGTGCCAGAAGCGTGCATATAATAAATGTAAAACGGCATGTTCTGTACCTCCTACATATAAATCTACGCCGGTTTCACCCATCCAATATTTCTCTTTTTCTTCATCACAGAAACGGTTAATATTTTTGGGATCAATATAACGAAGATAATACCAACAAGAACCTGCCCACTGAGGCATAGTATTTGTTTCAATTTTTCCTGTTTTACCTGTTTTTTTATCATAATATTGTACCCATGATTCAACAGTAGCCAATGGTGATTCACCTGTGCCTGAGGGTTTAAATTCTTGTAATTCAGGTAAAAGCAATGGTAATTCATCATAATCCATTGCGCGTTTTGTGCCGTCCTCAAAAAATATAATGGGAATTGGTTCCCCCCAATATCGTTGTCTAGAAAAAAGCCAATCGCGCAAACGATATTGAATTGTACCTTTACCATTTCCCGAATTTTCTAACCATTCAATTATTTTTGTCTTTGCCTGTGATGTAAGTAAATGATTTAATGAAACTTCATCATTTTCCGATTCAATATTCACACCATCATCAGTAAATGCGGCTTTACTTAAATCAATTGGATTTTCATCAGAAATTTCGTGCCCCACATGAGCCACTACTTGTACGATAGGTAAATTATACTGTTGTGCAAATTCATGATCTCTATCATCATGTGCAGGCACAGCCATTACTGCACCGGTGCCATAGTGACCTAAAACATAATCTGCTATCCAGATTGGAACTTCTTTTCCTGTTGCCGGGTTGAGTGCATAACTTCCCGTAAAACAACCAGTTTTTTCTTTTGCTAATTCTGTTCTTTCCAAATCGCTCTTGATAGCCGCTTTTTCTCGATAGTCAGCAATACGGTGTTTATTATCGTCTGTTGTTACTAAGGAAACTAATGGATGCTCAGGAGCAAGTACGACATAGGTTGCACCAAACAAGGTATCAGGACGCGTTGTAAAGACAGTTATCTTTTCTTCTTCTCCCAAAACCGGAAAATATATTTCAGCACCTTGTGATTTTCCGATCCAATTTTTTTGCATTTCTTTTGTGGATGTTACCCACTCAACAGTTTCTAAATCATCAAGCAATCTTTGAGCATATTTAGTAATACGTAACATCCATTGACGCATTGGCTTACGTTCAACAGTGAACCCTTTTTCTTTCCATTCGTCCACCTCTTCATTTGCAAGAACCGTCCCTAATTCTTCACACCAATTAACGGGTATGGAATCAATAAATGCTAAACGATGTTCATCACGATAGATTTCTATATCAGCCGGAGAAGAAATGTCATGAGGTATTGGCAATTCCTCAATTGGACGTGCTTTTTGCAATGCTTCATCAAACCAAGAATTATAAATAATTAAAAACATCCACTGCGTCCATTTATAATATGCCGGATCGGTAGTATTAATTTCTCGATGCCAATCATATCCAAAACCAAGCATATTAAGCTGACGTTTAAAATTATCAACATTATTCATGGTTGCAATATAAGGATGAATTCCATGCTTCATCGAATATTGCTCTGTTGGTAAACCAAAAGCATCAAAGCCCATTGGGTGAAGAACATTAAATCCCTTCATTTTTTTATATCTTGCAATAATGTCTGTAGCCGTATATCCTTCAGGATGACCAATATGCAATCCTGCACCACTCGGGTATGGGAACATATCCAATATATAATATTTAGGTTTAGTAAAATCATCATGGACACGATATGTGGAATTATTTGCCCAATAGTTTTGCCATCTATGTTCTATTTCTTGAAAAGGATACTGTGACATTGTATAATTTAGTTATGAATGGATAAAATTATGACTTTTTATGAATAAATTATTTTTTTTCTTGCCAACCTTCTTTACCGACCAAAGGAACAAAACGAAACTCACCTAAATTATGCCCCTCATAATGTTCTTGATCTATACGTCTGACTAATGTGAGCATTTGAGTTTTTTCATCACCGATGGGCAAAATCATTCTGCCGCCAATGCGTAATTGAGCAACCAAACTATTCGGTACATCCGGTGCACCGGCAGTGACAATAATGGCATCGTAAGGCGCATTATCCTTCCACCCAATCGTTCCATCTCCTTGACGAGTAAACACTTGTATCGAAAGTTCTGCTAATATCTGGCGGGCTTGTTTGTAAAGTTCAAAATGTCTTTCAATTGTATATACTTTTGCTCCTAATTTTGCCAGAACAGCTGCTTGATACCCACTTCCCGTACCAATTTCAAGGACTTTTTCCCCGGGCTGAATTTGCAACATTTGGGTCATAAATGCAACCGTATATGGTTGAGAAATTGTTTGTTGTAACCCAATGGGTAAAGCAGAATCTTCATACGCTTTTTTTTCAAAGCCACCACCGACAAAACGTTCTCTCGGCAAACTATTCATGATTGCTAAAACATTTTCGTCGGTTATTCCACGTAACCGTAATTGATCAATAAGTTTATTTCGTTCTTCGCTTATTATACTGGATTTAACTGATTGCATATTTATTTTGATTCAAAAAAAATTATACGCCCGCAGCAGCACTTACCTGCTGTTCATTGAGCATTTTTGATAATTGTTCTGATAATTGATTAAATGGAATACCAATAAATAACTGCCCTTCTTGGGCTAAAGATATTTGCCCTGTTTCCTCTGAAACAACTAATATTACAGCATCTGTTTGTTCAGAAATACCTAATGCAGCACGATGACGCGTCCCAAGATTTCTACCATTATATTTGGTTGTTGTACTCAATGGCAACACACATCGTGCAGCGACTAAGATTTGATTTTCAATAATAACAGCACCATCATGGAGCGGCGATTTAGGATTAAATATAGAAATCAACAATTCTTCAGATACCTTTGCTTGTAACGGTATGCCCGTATCTATTGTCATTTTTACATTTTGTGTACGTGTGAAAACTATTAATGCTCCTGTATGCCTTTCGGCTAATTCTTTTGTTGCAGTAATCACTTCATCTATTGTTTCAGCAATACTTTGTCTGATAAATAATCGGAAAAGTCGAGATCTTGTAACTGAGAGCAATATTCGGCGTATTTCCGGTTGAAACAAAATAATAAAGGCAATTAACCAAACATCTGTTATTGTTCGTAATATCCAATTAAATGCCTTAAAGTTTAATGATTCTGTTGCAACAGAAAACACTAAAAGCACCAATAATCCCAAGAGTATTTGCACTGCAACTGTATTGCGCAATGAACGATAAAGGGCAATAAACACCATACTGACAATGATAATATCAGCCATGTCCACGAGCGTAAACTCTAAAAACCCTATTTTAAAAAGTACAAACATTGCGCGTCAAGAGTGTATAAATCGTGATTACTTTGAGCTTTCTATATCCTTTTTTTGTGCTTTCGCTTCAGCTTTTTCGTATGCATCAATAATTGCCGCAACTAATCTATGGCGCACAACATCACTTTTATCAAAATAAACAAACCCAATGCCATCAATGCCCTGTAAGATTGACTGTATGTGAACAAGTCCCGACATTGTGGAGCGAGGTAAATCTGTTTGAGTAATATCACCAGTGACAATCGCCTTAGAGTTTTTTCCTAATCGAGTCAAAAACATTTTCATTTGTGTTGAAGTTGCATTTTGAGCTTCATCAAGAATAATAAAAGAATCATTGAGTGTTCTGCCTCGCATATAGGCAAGCGGCACAATTTCAATAATTCCTTTTTCTGTCATTGATTTTAATTTTTCCGGTAAAAGCATATCGCCAAGCGCATCCAAAAGAGGACGTAAATAAGGGACTACTTTTTCATTTAAGTCACCGGGTAAAAAGCCAAGTGATTCGCCAGCTTCTACCGCAGGTCGCGACAATACAACTCGGCTGACTTCATTATTTTTTAAAGCAGCTAAAGCCATTGCCACTGCCAAAAATGTTTTACCCGTACCGGCAGGTCCGATGGAAAAAACTATATCATTTTTTTGTACTTGACGCCAATATTCTTTTTGAGATGGTGTTTTTGCAACAATATTCCATTTTCTGCCGGTATAAATAATACCATCTGAAGAATTTGTGGACAACGATGAAGGATCATTATGAACATGCTGCGCACGAGTATCATCGGCCATTTCGATGATATTCGCAACTTGATCAGATGTAAGTTCACCTTTCGTTTTGATGATATATTGAAATTCATCTAGAATACGTTCAATCATCTTAATTTCATTATTTTCACCACGTATTGTGATAGTATCACCACGGACGGCAATACTGGCTCCGAATCTTTTTTCTAATTCAGATATATTGGAATCATTATACCCCAAAAGCAATAAAGAATCTGTATTAGGATTTATTTTTATTTTTTTTTCTATGAGTTCCATGTAATTGAAAATGAAATACTATAAAAAAGCCCCACCACTAAGAAAATGATGGGGCGCACAATCAACGCAGAATTGTAAAATGCGCTTATTTACCCGACTTTGGTGTAGTTGTTGATGCTGGTGTCTCTACTGCTTGCTCTTGATTAGCAGTCATTGCAGCACGTTTTTTTCTCCAATATGAGCGTTCTGCCTTCATTTCTTCTGATGTTTTTTCTCCGGCAGGCGGTATCAATAATCGTTGTCCCGGATGGATAATGTCTGGATTACGGATTTGATCTGTGTTGGCTTGCCAAATTTTAGGCCATTGGAATGGGTCAGCATAAATTTCTTGTTTACCGGAAATCGTCCACAAACAGTCTCTTTCTTTTGCCCATGTTTGGACAATATACTCTTTGGTTTTTTTCTGACGATACAAACCTTTGATGTCACGCCCTGCTTGAACCATTCGATTGTAAAATTCAGGAAGGATACTTACTTTGATTTGCTTAAGTTGATTCCATTCATCTTCAAGCATTTTGACTTTGTCTTGTCTGTCAGCTAATACATCATCGCTGAGGGCTTTCATTTCACGGATATTAGCCTCAAGTCTGCCAAGTCTTTCGCGAAAGGCATTCACATCTGCATCTGTTGCCCCTATCAAACGATACAAATCTTTGTTACAATCGGCAACAGCAGTGGTCACGCGAGCCAATTCAGCTTCACTTTTTTGTGTTGCAGCAGTTGCCGCATCAAGTTTTGCTTTCAATTCATTGACTTTAGTTTGCCATTCTTTTATACAAATGTCACCTTGGTCACGGCTATAGTTCATCTTCATGAACTCTTCGTTCTTCGAACAATCAGGTGCCTCATCAGCAGCAAATACCGATCCCAATGAAAAGCACGTAAAAATGACTAATAATATTGAATATTTCATGATATGCTCCTGTGTGAGTCTCAAAAATTAATTAAACAAAGAGAAGAAAATGTCGCTTATTCCCAAACGTTGGGCCATTGCGAAAGTTTTTGATTAACAAAGTTGCGTTTATCTTCGCAATCTTTAAGTTCTTTTTGACGGCTCGCAAGTTCGCGATCAATCTTTGCTTTATCAGCTTCTTGTTTTTTAATTTCTGTTTCGAGACGAGCAGTTTCTGTTCTCAATTCGCGCAGTTTCGCTAATTGTTCTTCTGTAATTTTGGGCGTACACCCGATAAAAGTGACGAGCACACTAAAACTCAAAATCGCGATAACTCTATTAAATCGCAGAAGTTGTTTGTCCATGACTCTCCCTTGAATAAGTTGAAAAAAGTATTCTATGTCAATTCCTAAGATGCGAAGATAACATATGATTTCTCGTTAAACAAATAAAAAAACGTTCACACTCTCTTCATTTTGCGTTTGCTACCGTAAATTTGTCTAACTATCATTGATTTAGCTTATCACTTTTTATCTTTCAAACTATGTACCAAAGTCACATAATTCGTCTCGGTGTCTTTGTATTAAGTATGTTTTTTTGCGCTCAACTATGGTCGCAGCAACAGGCTTGTTATATCGTAAAGTTTGCCTCGAGAGCAGATATAGACATATTCAGCGAATCAATTGCTTCACAGCAACTGATTACAATTTCACCATTTATTGAAATTCGTCCACAAACAAAAAAGAGTACCTTAGCGAGTTCAATTGCCTATAAAGAACTTGAAAAGTATGCAACTCTTACTGTTTCGCATAACAATGAGCAAAGTTTCATTCAACAATTAGCAAGAACAAAAGATGTTCTAATCTGGTATAAACAAAGAAAGTTCACACTTGACGAATCATTCCCACCAAATGACTCCTTGGCTTCTAAACAATGGAATCTCAAAGCATTAGGTCTCGAAAGAGCATGGAAAATCAGCGTTGGCGACGGCATACTTGTAGGTGTCATTGATACCGGTATTGACTTTATGCATCAAGACTTGAAGGACAATATTTGGGTCAATCCTCTTGAAGACAGTAATGGCAATGGTACATTTGATCCTTGGTGGTTCACGGAGTCTCGCAATGGTGTACGAGGTGATTTCGACGGGATTGACAATGATGGTAATGGTACAGTTGATGATGTAATTGGTTATGATTTTGTTGATCAATCAGTGTTCAATGCCGGTGATGCATCCATAAGAGATGGCTTGCCTGTTGATGAACAAGGGCATGGAACACAGTGTTCAGGAATTATCGCTGCGAGTGCAAATAACTCAATTGGTGTTGCAGGGATTGCTCCAAAAGCAAAACTCGTCTCTTTACGAGCATTCGATATAACGGGAAACGCAGAAGAAGATGATGTAGCCTCAGCCATTGTGTATGCAGCTATGAATGGAGTTAAAGTACTTTCGATGAGTTTTGGCGACATTATCGAATCTCCGCTTGTTCGCGATGCAATCAATTTTGCACATGATGCCGGAGTAACTATGTTTGCCTCTTCCGGTAATGATAATCAACAACCAACGCGATTGCTAAGGCGTTTTCCTGCTTCGTATGAAAATGTCATCGCAATAAGTGCTGTTACAGATAGATTGACTCTTGCCGGATTTAGTTCATATGGGTCATATGTATCTTTATGCGCCCCCGGTGTAGGCATTCCTACAACAAGAGTTAATAATCGCTATAATGCAAGTTTTCAAGGTACGAGTGCCGCAGCACCACATTGTGCCGCAGTTGCAGCTTTACTGCTTTCAGTAAATCCACAATTATCACCGGACGATATTCGAGGAATTTTGCTTTCAACAGCAACAGACTTAGGTACTCAAGGATGGGATGAACGATATGGGGGCGGACTTGTCAATGCAGAAAAAGCTTTAGAAAATGCAAAATCCACTCTTTTCACCATAGATTATCCCTCTCAAGGTCAAGTAATTAATGCATCTATTGTGCAAAATATTAACATTAAGGGTAATACTCTTGTGCCATTATTTGCTTATTCTGAATTATTTTATACACTTGGGGATGCAAATGAAAAAACAACATGGTCACAAATTGGGCAACGACGTAATGAAAGAACGGCAGCAGGCATTCTTGGAACATTATCAACCCAAAATCTTCTTGATACCTCATATACGTTTCGTAGCGTTATTCATTTAACAAATGGTAACACCCTTGAGCGAAGAACTCGTATTGATATAATATCAAAAAATTCGGATTTGGTAATAGAATCACAACACATTATTCCAACATGGGTGAATGAGAAAATCAAACCCTATTTTACTATTATTTTAACACAAAGATGTCAAGTTGTTCTTGAAGTACTTTCATCTCAATCAACTATTCTTGCTACCTTTGATTCACCACAAAAAATTTCGCGCAATCATGCAATCATTCTTGATTATCCATTTGATGAAAATGAGAAATATTCCATAAAAATGACAGCACTTATTGATGGTGCAGATACTCTTATTCAATCATTTCCCTTGGAATTTATTGACACGAGACAATATAGAACAGAAACCATGCAAAATACAGGATTAACCTTGCCTATTTCTTATCTTTCTCAGGAAGTGTCACCATTTTATTCTACAAAACAAACAGTAGCCGTCATAAATTCAGAAACAACGAAATTTGGCGATTTGCGACTCTATGAATTTTCTAATAATAGCTTTACTTTGAAAGAATCAACTTCCGATGTTTGGATACCCCAAGGTTTTGGTGACTCCAATGGTGATGGCATTATGGAACTGCTTTGCTATAGACGAGACGCTTCAACATATTCATCAAGAACATTTCAAATGAGAGAGGATGGAACAACTTTCAAAAACAGTCTTTTTTCTAATGAAATGCTCAATATGCGCCGTAATAAAAAGGAATTTGCATCAGCAGCTTTTTTCGATATTGATAATGATGGGAAAGATGAAATTTTTGGATTTCGAGATTCGGTTTTAAGTATTGTACGATTTAATGGAACTACGTATGATGAATTTGTTCGATTGGAAAATCAATCTCCTCGCGGACCCGATGGCAGAGAAAATACTCATGAAAGACCATTTTGCTTAATTGATGATATTGATAATGATGGGAATTATGAAATAGTTTTTGCCGATAGTGATGCCGACCTTATGATTTATGAGTATAAAAATGGAGAATTTACTTTTGAATTTTCTATTATTCATGAAGGTGAGGGCGGAACAGAATTTCTGCAATCCGGTGACATCAATGGTGATGGTAAAAAAGAACTTGTCTTCGGCTATTATAGCTATCAGGGACCAAGTTTGCAAGGAGAGTTTGATCCTTCGCTCTGGCATTATTCGATTATCCATTCAACCTCTCCGAATGTCTATGAAAAATTAAACACACAATATTTTTACGGTGTACGCATAGGTTCTGAATTTGAAAGAGGTGTGCGAGTTGCAAATATTGACGGGAAAAAAGGCGATGAACTGATTATTTCCATTTTCCCTAAAACCTACATTATGCGATGGGATGATGCCGTGTCTGATTTGCAACCTTTTTGGTATTGCGATACTACTTTTTCACGTACTGCAATCATACTTGACAGAGAAAATTCCGAAAAAAAACTTGTTGGAATTACAACTTTTAACTCAGTAACATTTTTTGAAACACAGGATGAGAAACAACCGGGCCCTGATATAGTAATTGCAAAACCGATTAATGAAACTACGCCCTTATTACGATGGAAAAATTTTCCGAATGCTGACTCATATACAATAGACGTGTATATTTATCCATATTCTCAGAATACATCACCTCAATATTCTTATACAGTACAATCAACGGAATTTTCTCAAGAACAATTCCCAACAAACACTCCATATATCTTTACCATAACAGCAAAATCAGGTAATACAGTTCTTTCTTTGCCAAGTATTTCACCTGTTGTTTACCTTCATAGTCAATCAGATCTCCTGTCCGCAGAAGCACAAAGCAATGAAGTTATTCTCTTAAAATACGGTGGTTTTTTACCTCAAACACCTATATCACCTTTTCTGTTTTCGCTCTCTGACACCAAAAACACTAATTCGATTGTGCGTCCTATAACTGCATTAATTGCTGATGACTCAACAATTATTCTTCGATTTTCATCCCCAATTTCTTTCACAGAAGCAATTGTAAAATCCCTTCCTTTTTATGACCGCTTTTCGCTCCTGACAATCGAAGGTGAAAAAACAATTACTATACCCCAAAATAGACAATTTGATTCATTATTTCTTTCTTCGATTACAGTGGTCAACCCAACCACTCTCAATCTTCTGTTTTCAAAAAAAATTGATGAAGTATCCGTAAAAGAAATTAATAACTATACAATTGATCCAGAAAGATTTATATCTTCAGTACATATTGACAATGAATCATCGGTTACACTATTTCTTGATAATTCGGCACCACTCATTCCCATTGGAAAAAACTATATATTAACTGCCAAAAATCTTCGTGATATTTCAGGACAACCGATGACCCGCGGCGCCGGCTCAGTGATAGGTTTTTCTTTAGCGGCAGATAATGGCGAACAAGCTTTTATGTATCCTTCTCCTGTGCGACTTTCCGATAAACAACCTGTATTCTTTGGCAACTTGCCTCCGCGTGCCACCATTACTATTATGACATTAGATGGTGTGCGTTTACTCACACTCGAAGAAACTGACGGCAATGGCGGTATTGAGTGGAATGGTTTAACAGAAAACAACGAAGAATTGTCAACCGGCGTATATTTATTCAAAGTAGAGGGTTATGACAAATCAGGCAATAGTGTTGCCCCTATTCTGAAAAAATTCTCTGTCAAAAAATAATAAGTTGTGTATCCTTCTGACTAAAAGTGAATTATTGGCATCATGAAAAATATATTTATCTCTCTACTGCTCACAACCTTGACTTGGAGCATTGCATTCAGTCAAGACTCTATCATTACTAAGAGCAACTGGTCAATTGGTGCTTTTGGTAATTATCATTTTATGCAACATACAACACATTTGCCTGTGTTTTTTGGTTCTGCCGATTGCGGTGTGTTCACTGAAGGACAAAACAATGGTTATTCTGCCGGATTAAGTCTGGAATATTCACTTTTACCTTCTTTTCTGTCCCTCTCCGGACGTATTGGTTATATCAGTCGTCCCGGCACTTTATCAACTTCAATAGCGAATTTTGAAGTGTTTGAGCCGCAAAGCCGAACATATCAACCTCTTGTTCAAAAACATACATTTGATGCTATTTTAGATTATCTTGTGTTCGATGTGGGAATAATCGTACAACCATTGGAAGAAATTCCTCTACGTTTGCGTCTTGCTGCTGATGCGGGAAATCCTATTTTCGCTAATTCATTTCTTCAAACAGAGGAAATAACATCGCCCAATACCGTACTTTTTCCCGATGAAAGAAAAATACGAACAAATGATCAAGGAATTATTCAGACAGCAACAACATCCTATAATGCAAATGCTCTTCTGTCCTATGATTTTCCCGTAAGCGCAATTTCCGCGCTTTCTTTAGAAATCGGTTATCGTTATGGTTTAGCAGATATTCTCTCTGATGCAACTTGGAAACAACAATCATACTTCGGTGGCATTGCCTTTCGTACAAGAATCGGTGATGACAAATATTTACCATCGCCACCGCCGATACCTGCTCCAAAAATTGACACTATTATTCCCCCTCCGCCGGCAGTGCGTATAGAGAACAAAGAGCCCGCCATTCGATTCGCAGCTCTTTCTTCACAACCAATTATTGTAGAAGAAACTATTGTTACGCAAACCTTTCCCCTTTTACCATATATATTTTTCGATAGTGCAAATGCTGTATTACCAACAAAAATGATGCAAAAAAAGAAAGTCGGATTTAATGAAGCTGATTTACCCAAAGATATGCTCCAAACATATTATCACTTACTTGATATTATCGGCAAACGATTACTTGAATCGCCAAAGTCTGTCATTACTATTGTCGGTAATTCCGATGGGATAGAAATGTCTTCACAAAAAGAACGATTAGCTATTGCAAAACAAAGGGCTGCCACTGTAAGTGATTATCTTAAAAATGAATGGAAAATTCGTGCATCACAGATAACAACAGAAATTCGCGATACACCCAAAATACCAACCAATATTCGATATACTGAAGGTTATGAAGAAAATAGACGTGTCGAAATTTATACGGATGACCCACAAATACTTCGTCCTGTTGTCCATTCACGATTTTTGGAATTTACAGGCATTCAACGTATTCAAGGATTTAATGCCGTCACAAGAAAAGATATTCAGCCACGCAGTTGGAAGATTGTGCTGCGAGGAAAACAAGGCGAAATTGTTGCAAAAAATGGAACTCTCGCACCTCAAACACAATCGTTAGAATTACCGTCCTCCATTATTGCCGATATAAAAAACCATGTATTTAACGGTGATTCACTCAAAGCACAGTTATCGCTGACTTTTGACGATGGTTCAGAACTTAACTCAGAATGTTCTTTGCCGGTGTTTACATCAAAAAATGTCTTTGAAGTCAGTCGTTTATCTCTTATTGTTTTTGATTTTAATCGTTTCGATATTTCAAATCAAAATAAGCGTATGATGCAACAATTCGTCAAAGATGCAATTAAATCAACATCACAAACAACAATTACAGGTACAACAGATCGCTTGGGAGAAGCCGATTATAATATTGAATTGTCAAAATCAAGAGCATTATCTGTTCGCGATTATTTACTATCTATTCAACCCACCTTACAATTAAAAGAAGTTAAAGGAATTGGTGCATCTATTTTACCTTTCGATAATAATGTGCCTGAGGGTCGTTACTATTGTCGGACTGTTTCCATAGAAGTAAAAACACCTGTACGATAAACAATGAGATTATTCAAGCAATTTTATTATGAATAATTATGGAGTTTCTGTCAAACGAATCCCCGGAGTTCGATCAATTGTATATTGCAATTCCCAATCATTTTTGAAGAGAACTACCGGTCTTTGCATTTCATCATACGCCATTTCCACCGATGTTGCAGGAACTATATCTCCTTGCAACCAACGCATACGCTTAAATTGCAAATAATCTAAACGCACGACTTCATTATACTCAGATTCCATACGCCAGGTAAATACTTGAAGCTGTAATTCACCGACAACAGCAACAATTGGACTCGGTGAGCCATTTTTATCGGTAAATATTTGAATAACGCCCTCTTCACCCAATTGTTCAATTCCTTTTCGAAATGATTTACTGTATGTTCCTGTTTTAGGAAATACCCGTGCGAAAATTTCCGGTGCAAATCGTGGGAATTGCGGTATAGTGCAAGCATTGCCTGTGCTAATGACATCACCCACTTTAAATAATCCCGGATTCGTAAGACCTATAACATCACCGGGATAAGCAATATCTATGATTTCACGTTCTTGACCAAATAATTGAAATGGATAATTTAGCTTCACTTCTTTACCGGATTTTCCATGAATCACAGTCATTCCTCTTTCAAATGTGCCCGACATAATTCTGACAAACGATATTCTGTCACGATGTGATTTATTCATATTTGCCTGTACTTTATAGACAAATGCGCTAAATATGGGCGAATCAACAGGCATATCGCCTTGAGAAGTGGGCATCGGTTGCGGACAAGGTGCATATTCCAATAAATATTGCAAAAAGTTTTCAACACCGAAATTCGTAATTGCACTACCAAAAAATACAGGCGTGCATCGCTCATGAAGAAAATCATCATGATTAAATGGCGGCAACACAGTTTCAATAAGTGCTAAATCATCAATGAATTTTGCATGTTTATTTTCACCTAACATTTCTTTGAAAGAGGTGTCATGTATTGAACCAACAGAAACGGGTGCTCTGTACATCCCCCCCACAGTTCGCTCAAACAAATGAAGACATTGATTTTTTCGCTCATAAACGCCTCTAAACTCAGGTCCATCACCAATGGGCCAAGACATAGGCACTGCCGTAATTCCCAGCACGGATTCGACATTATCGAGCAATTCAAAAGGATCTAATGCCGGTCTATCCATTTTATTAATAAATGTGATAATAGGGATTCCCCGTTCACGACATACTTTGAAGAGTTTAATAGTTTGTTCCTGCACACCGCGCCCTGCATCAAGCAACATGATAGCACAATCAACAGCCATAAGTGTTCTGTACGTATCTTCACTGAAATCTTGGTGTCCGGGCGTGTCGAGCAAATTGAGTAAATACCCATCATACTCTACTCTCATCGCGCTTGAAGAAACAGAAATTCCTCTTTGCTGCTCAATTCCCATCCAATCTGATTGTGTGGTAGCGCGCTTACCGCCTGTCACAGAACCTGCGCTGTGAATTGCACCGGAGTAAAGCAACAACTTTTCTGTCAGTGTGGTTTTTCCGGCATCCGGATGTGAAATAATGGCTACTGTGCGACGGCGTTGTATCTCTTCTTGTAATGTCATAATTGGTTGAATAATGTAAGATGGAGTGCAAAAATACCAAACTAAGTACTCGCTTTCGGCAATTTGGTATAAATCCATTCGTCATGCCGATCATATTTTTACTTCATTTCAGAATTTATGTATGAATGTTCGCATCGCGCTTCTTCTATTCGTGTTTACTCTTATGTGGTCAACATTGTCATGTGCAGAGGAACCGCAAAGAATCAAACTCCAATCTCAAAAAGGGAAAAAAACAATGAATGATACACAACAAACGGAAACAGCTATTCTTGGCGCAGGGTGTTTTTGGTGCGTCGAAGCAGTATATCAGCAGTTGCAAGGCGTTATTTCCGTTCAATCCGGATATTGTGGCGGCACAACCGATAAGCCAACCTACAAAGAAGTCTGTACCGGAACAACAGGACATGCAGAAGTTTGCAAAGTTGTCTTTGATCCGGCAGTTATTTCATTTACCGAGTTATTAGAAGTTTTTTGGAGCGTCCATGACCCGACAACTCTCAATCGTCAAGGAGCGGATGTCGGCACACAATACCGATCGGCTATATTTTATACAAATGCTGCACAAAAAGAACTTGCAGAAACATATAAAAAACAATTGGATGCCGCTCATACATTCTCTGACCCGATTGTCACCCAAATTACGGCAGCCACAGAATTTTTCCCTGCCGAGGATTATCATGCCGATTACTTCAATCGCAATCCGAATCAGGGCTATTGTACAATGGTTGTACGTCCGAAAGTGGAAAAGTTTAAAAAAGCATTTTCAGATAAACTAAAAAAGTAAATTGTGTTGAATTGACTAAATTTAACGCCATTACTATATTTTTTTCAACGAGTTACATCATCTTTTTGAGAACAATTTTCTATTGAGATGAATATTCCGTTTTCGTCACGTCAATTTTTCGCTGCAATTTTGCGAATTATCTAAGCATATATTTTATCACACATTCATTAATGGAGAATATCCAATGATCGTAGGTCTTCCTAAAGAAATTAAAAACAATGAAAAACGCGTAGGTCTTGTTCCGGGCACTGTCGCCGAACTTGTACGTAATGGTCACACTGTTCTTGTTCAAGATACCGCCGGTATCGGTAGCGGTTTCAGCAATGACGATTACATTAAAGCAGGCGGACAAATCGTTGCAACTGCTGCAGATGTTTACGGTGGTGCTGATATGATTGTCAAGGTCAAAGAACCTATCGAACCTGAATATCCTCTTATTCGCGAAAATCAAGTACTTTTCACATATTTTCACTTTGCAGCCAGTCAAGAGCTAACCGAAGCAATGATGCAACGAAAAGCAGTATGTATTGCGTATGAAACAGTGATGAAAAATGATGGTTCCCTCCCCTTGCTTATTCCTATGAGTGAAGTTGCAGGACGCATGGCTCCACAAGAAGGTGCAAAATATTTAGAGCATCCAATGGGTGGGCGCGGCATATTATTAGGTGGTGTACCGGGAACTCAGCCGGCACGCGTTTTGGTTCTTGGTGGCGGAATTGTAGGAACGAATGCTGCTAAAATTGCAGCAGGCTTTGGTGCTCGTGTTACTATTTTCGATACCAATCTTTACCGCTTACGTTATCTTGATGATGTGATGCCCAAAAATGTCACAACAATGAAATCGAATCCTTTCAATATTGCCCATCAATTAGAACATGCTGATTTGGTTATCGGTGGTGTACTCATTGCTGGTGCAAAAGCTCCTAAACTCATCACACGCGACATGCTCTCATTGATGAAAGAAGGTTCCGTAATTGTTGATGTTTCGGTTGATCAAGGCGGTTGTATCGAAACATGTCGTCCGACAACACATGCCGATCCAACGTATGTTGTTGATGGAGTAGTGCATTATTGCGTTGCCAATATGCCCGGAGCCGTTCCATTTACGTCAACCATAGCTTTAACCAATGCTACATCCGATTATACTTTGCAACTTGCCAATCTTGGATGGAAAGAAGCCTGCAAGCAAAACAAAGAATTGATGTACGGTCTAAACATGATAGGTGGAGAAATTGTGTATGATGCCGTTGCGGAAGCTTTTGGTTTCTCATCAACATCCGTAGATGCATTCTTGAACTGATTTATCTGTCAGAAATAGTGTCAAAACCCGATGCCACACGGTATCGGGTTTTTTATTTCTATAAAACTACACAGATGTGCATTACCGCAAATTTTCATACAACTCTCTGATTTTTCATTGATTATACAATAAGCAATACTCATTTGACGGAGTACTGACTACATAAAGAAAGCGGGCTTATTGCCTCATGATTCATAACTTTGTAAAGATTTTATCACAAATTGACATTATACTATGAAGCGTTATGCACTTATTTTAGGCAGTTCAAGCGGCTTTGGGCGCGCTGCTGCACTTGAACTTGCAAAAGAAGGTTTTGGTATTTATGGCGTACACTTAGACAGAAGTGCAACTATGCCTATGGTGGAAGAATTAAAAGCTGAACTGACCAATTTAGGTGCAGACCCTGTGTTCTATAATGTCAACGCTGCTGATGCTGACCGCCGTGCTGAAATAATTCACGATATCAATGAACGCAGTGGTGGCGCGGCTTCTATCGGCGTACTTGTTCATTCGCTTGCTTTTGGTTCATTACAACCACTTGTTTTCATCCAAGAAGGCGATAAACCTGTTACTCAAAAACAATTAGAGATGACACTCGATGTTATGGCGAATAGTTTGGTGTACTGGACACAAGACCTTGTGGCAAAAAATCTTTTCTGTGAAAACTCACGCATTTTTGGTCTTACAAGTGCAGGTAGCCGTCGTGCATTGCCTATGTACGGTGCTGTTTCTGCCGCCAAGGCTGCAATGGAAGCATACTGTCGTCAATTAGCAATGGAATTAGCACCATTGAAAATAACAGCTAATGCAATTTGTGCCGGTGTAACCGATACTCCGGCTTTGAAAAAAATTCCGGGTAATGATATTATCATCGGCAATGCTATGATGCGTAATCCTAATCATCGCCTTACAACACCCGACGATGTCGCAAAATTTATTCGACTGCTCAGCAAGCCGGAATCACTGTGGGTCAATGGCGATGTGATTCGTGTGGATGGCGGCGAAGATGCAATTGATTTAACTTGGTGGAAACCTAATTCATAATATAATCTCTCGTGGAGGGTCTGATGAAAAAGCCGCTACATCTATGGCTTATGGCTTATGCTGTCATATATCTGCTATGCACTATGACCGCTATGGCTCAACGTCCTATTCGCAGCACAGTTTTTTACAAACGTCCTTCATCGGAATCAGTTCAACCGCCGGAAAATTCTGATGGTTCTGATATCAAAGACCGTAGATTCTCGGATACAGTTACTATTGCCGAGCAAGGTGAAAAAGTAAAAGTTGCCTCGGGTAAACGTATCGAAATTGAAGTTGATGAAGCAATGAAACTCTTCGATAATCAAGATTATAGCGCAGCTCAAGAGCGATTCAGACAACTTTCAGGCACTATTTCAGCGAATGATCCATTGCTCATGGACGTATTATTTATGAGTGCTGAATGTGATGCTGTCACGGCTCAATACAAAGAAGCAGAAAAACAATTAGTGAAATTGACAACAAGAAGCGATATAACCCCTACCGTACTCGAAAAAGCTTTAGTACGGTTGGGGCATGTGTTCTGCGCTCAACAAAAAACGGGCGAAGCAGCACAAGCATTCAAAAGATTAAGGCAAGAGTTTCCCGAGTCCAAATATGTGAAACTTGCGGATTGTTCGGCTATTAAATAATAATCGCAAGAAGTATTATTTTCTCGCCGGCTGTTCTTATCAACAATAATCACGATGCCTTATTACTTTTTTTACGATAATATGAATAACCGAAGTATATCAATACTCCGAGAACTAATGTCGGAGTGATAAACTGACTATACATGGTCAAATACTCATTAATCGTGCGCCAGCGTTCGCCAAGGAGCATACCGCCAAGAATCAACAATGAGTTCCAAGCCAGAGCACTGATTGCCGACAATAATAGTGTCCGTCCAAATGGCAACTGTGATATTCCCGCAAAAAGTGAAATCACTGCACGAGTGCCGGATAAAAATCTATTCACAACAATTAACCAATTGCCATAACGACGGAACCATTCTTCCGCTTTGGTGATTGAGGCAATTGGCAAAAAAGAAAATCGAGGCGATGTAGTTATTGTAGTTCCAAATTTTCGACCAACAATATACATAGTACAAAATCCGGCGCATCCGCCAAGTGTTGAGGCAAGAGCCAAACTATAAAAATCTATAGTACCGATGCCGACCAATGTACCACAAAATACTATAAGTATATCGCTTGGCGATGGGGGAAATATATTTTCTGCATACGCAATCAGAAATGCAAAAAATAATACACCCAATGGCGGCAATCCGGTGAGAAATTCAACGAGTGTTTCAATCATATAATCACAACAATATATTTTATGAACGATAACGTACACCATACACTTCAAAGAGATGAGTGTATCGGCTCACAGTTAAAATACTTGCGCACATTTCACGATATTACTGTTGAACATGCATCGCACTCTATCGGAAAATCGAAGAGTTTTTTATCTCTTGTTGAAAATGGCAAAAGAACTATCAAAATTGATGCACTTATACCTTTATTGCAACTCTATCGTTTTCGCCTCTCAGAGTTTTTTTTCACTTTAGCCGAACAATACCCATTCTCGCAGTATGGCATAACAGATGAACGGCACAAACGTATATTTATTACCGGTGATGAACAACATAGACCTCTTCTTACGCTCAAAATGCCGCACAACAACTCCGACATCATTGTTTTTGATTTGTTCTTAGAACCGAACTCACAACTTACCGAAACACCTTTTGCTTTTGGAACAACACTCGATGTGGTGTCATTGGAAGGCAAATTGCTTATACAATTACAAGGCGATGAACTTGTCTGTAAATCCGGGCATCACACTACTTTCGATGCTCGGCAATCATCTATTCTCAGAAACTATGAATCAATATCGCACCATAGTATCATTATTGCAAAAAAAAACGAATTATGAAACAATTACAACGATGCGGAATTATTACGCGAACTATGGGGTTAAAAGGTGAATTTCTCATTGAAACCGATAACTTCAATGCGCTTTTTGCGAACAATGATATATTGTATCTGGGTTTTTCACCACAATTTACTGAACCCTATACAGTTGTGAACAGTAAATTTCATGGTAAACATATTCAGGTATTATGTAAAAATATTACCGTGAAAGAAAAAGCAGAACTTCTGATTGGTAAAGCAGTATTTATTGATGCAGATAAAAAAAGCGGAAAATACAAAGAAGAATTTATGGTGCAAGAAATTATCGGTTGCTCGGCTATTGACCATATCACCAAAAACACTATCGGCACTATAAACGATGTATGGCAATTACCCGCAAATGATGTCTGGGTTATCATGACACCCGACAATAAAGAAATTTTACTTCCTGTCATTGATTCAACCGTCATTGCAGTACATACAGAAAAAAAATATATCGAAATTGCATTAATAGAGGAAATTGACGGCGATGAATAATTCAGCAAAACGTATAGATATTATTGCAGGCGTGCCGCAATTATTGCAAAGCGGTCTCGACCACAGTATTGTCGGAAGAGCAAGAAAAAAACAATTAATCACCATAGAAACGCATAATCTTCACGACTATGCCGACGATACTTATCGCCATATTGATGACACTCCCTATGGCGGTGGTGCGGGTATGATTATACAATGTGCGCCCGTTTTTGCCTGCATTGAACAATTACAACAACAGCGCACCTATGATGCCATAATATTTTTAACTCCCGACGGCACAACATTAACACAAGATATTGCCAATCAATTTTCTCTCATGAACAATATCATGATGCTTGCCGGACATTACAAAGGAATTGATCAAAGAATTCGCGACACACTTATCACCCATGAAATAAGCATTGGCGATTATGTCTTGAGTGGCGGAGAAATTCCCGCTTTAGTTCTTACAGATGCCATTGTTCGATTAATTCCCGGAGCCGTCAGCGATGCCGAATCTGTGCTTGACGATAGTTTTATGCATGGTTTATTGGACGCGCCACATTATACCAAACCGGCTGAATTTCGCGGTATGAATGTACCCGAAGTCTTACGCAGCGGCAATCATGCCCTTATTCGGCAATGGCGAGAACAACAAGCAATCGAAAAAACAAAAAAGCGTCGTCCTGATTTGTTTGCTCTTTGGCAACAACACAATGATTAATTATCCATTTTAGCTTTACTCCCATGAAATTAGCAAATGGCATACTCTTAGACAGTAAAAAAATCGAGCCACCCAAATCGGCACTCTCTATGGCAAAACGCTCTATGAATGAAAGCGACTTTGCTCACTATGCCGCCGTACAGATGTATGAAATCACCTACTCCTCCGATGGATTGCTCATCAAAGGATTTCTGGCACTTCCACCCGCTTCAGAGGAAAAATTACCCTGTATCATTTTTAATCGTGGCGGTGCAGGTCCGCGCGGAGCATTAACCCCCGAAACCCTCTTCGGTTCGGCGGCACTTTATGCAAGCTGGGGATATGTCACATTTGCAAGTCAGTATCGAGGACAAGGCGGCAGTGAAGGCACCGAAGAATGGGGCAATGGCGATGTCAATGATGTGATGAACCTCTTACCGCTTATTCGCTCATTGCCATACATTGACCAAGACCGTTTGGGGTTAATCGGCGGCAGTCGCGGCGGCATGATGGCTCTCATGATATTGCGACAATTATCACTTTTCAGAGCAGCAGTCACCATTGGCGCACCCACAGCTTTTCACCTTGATGACCCAAGCTCCCATATTCACACAACATTCGGTAAATTTTTACGCCCCGACATGGATTTTACCACCGAAGCTCTCAGACGCTCTGCCGCAGCATGGGCGCATGAACTGCCGGACACCACTCCCCTTCTTGTCATACATGGCAGCGGCGATAAACGTGTGGCTCCTCTCCATGCCTATCATCTTGGCATAGCATTGCAAAAAGCGCACAAACCCTATAAACTCATCATGTACGATAATGCAGACCATGTTCTTGCCGGAAGGCGCATCGAAAGCAATCGTGATATTCGATGGTGGATAGATCACTATGTAAAACACAAAGCCGCTTTACCCAAAGTTGGTCCTCATGGCAATTAATTCTTTGCCTCCGAAAATTAAAAAAGGGCAGCTCTTGCGAACTGCCCTAAATTTATCTTTAGCAATTTTCAATAAAATATTACTTGCAGTTTTCTTCTATCATTGCTGCTGCTTGTTTTAAACCTAATTCCTTGGCTTTTTGCAAATCTGCGCAAGCTAATGTTGTTTTACCTTCATTGTAATATGTTATAGCACGATTATAATATGCATCGGCATATTGAGGATTAACTTCTATCGCCTTTGTCCAATCTGCAATTGCTCCTTCTTTATCACCTAAACTTGCTTTTGCTACACCACGATTAGAATATGCCTTGGCAAATTGGGGATTAATTTCTATCGCCTTCGTATAATCGGTTATAGCTCCATTCTTATCACCTAATTCATCTTTAGCATAACCACGATTATAATATGCATCGGCATATTGAGGATTAACTTCTATCGCTTTCGTATAATCGGCAATGGCAGCATATTTATCACCTAAAGCGGCTTTAGCTACACCACGATTATAATATGCATCGGCATATTGAGAATTAACTTCTATCGCTTTCGTATAATCTGCAATTGCTCCTTCTTTATCACCTAAATCAAACTTTGTTGTTCCTCGATCATCATACGCTTTAGCATATTGAGGATTAAGTTCTACAGCTTTATTGAAATCTGCAATAGCACTTTCATTTTCACCTAAACTTGCTTTTGCTAAACCACGATTAGAATATGCCTCCGCTAATTGGGGATTAATTTCTATCGCTTTCGTATAATCTGCAATTGCTCCATACTTATCACCTAAATTTGCTTTAGCTATACCACGATTAATATATGCATTAACAAATTGAGGATTAACTTCAATGGCTTTTGTATAATCGGCAATGGCTTCTTTTTTATCTCCCAAGTCTGATTTAACAGCTCCACGATTAGAATATGCCAAAGCAAATTGAGGATTAACTTCAATTGCTTTCGTATAATCGGCTATAGCTCCATACTTATCACCTAAATTACGTTTAGCACTTCCACGATTAGAATATGCTTCCGCTATTCTAGGATTAAGTTCTATTGCTTTCGTATAATCGGCAATAGCTCCATTTTTATCACCTAAATTTGCTTTAGCTATACCACGATTAATATATGCATTGACAAATTGAGGATTAAGTTCTATCGCTTTGGTCAATTCGGCAAGGGCTTCTTTTAGCAAACCTTTCTTGGCTTTTTCAAGACCTGCTGTAAAATAACTTTCGGCGGTTTGGGCTGTGACGCTCATTACTGCGGCAATACACACGATAAAAAAAACGATTACTCTCTTTTTCATGAGGGCTTTTGGATTAATGGATACATAATATTTCTTCAAAAATAAGGAATCTGTGATTCAACCACTATTATTTGCAGAATTCATCTATCATTGCAATTGCTTGATTTAAACCTAATTCCTTGGCTTTTTGCAAATCTGCGCAAGCTAATGTTGTTTTACTTTCCTTGTAATATACTGCAGCACGATTATAATATGCCTCGGCAAATTGGGGATTAATTTCTATCGCTTTTGTATAATCGGCAATGGCTCCATACTTATCTCCTAAATCATCTTTAGCATTGCCACGATTATTATATGCATCAGCATATTGAGGATTAAGTTCTATCACCTTAGTATAATCTGCAATTGCACCCTTCTTATCTCCTAAATTATCTTTAGCATTGCCACGACTATAATATGCATTGGCATATAGAGGATTAAGTTCTATCGCTTTGGTATAATCAGCTATAGAACCTTCTTTATCACCTAATTCTGATTTAGCATTGCCACGATTATTATATGCATCAGCATATTGAGGATTAAGTTCTATCGCTTTACTAAAATCCGCTATTGCCTTCTGATGTTCACCAAGTGTTTGATAACTATTCCCGCGATTAGTATATGCCCATACGTACTTTGAGTCAAGCTCAATTACTTGGGTGTAATCATCAATCGCTTTCTGATGTTCACCAATTTCGTTATACGAGATTCCCCTATATAGAAATGAATGAGGATTTTTTTGATCAAGTACAATAGCTCTATTACAATCCGCTATTGCTTTATGGTATTCTCCAATCATATGATATGAGTTGCAGCGGTTATAATTCGCCAAAGCATTGTTTGGGTCAAGTTCGATTGCTTTACTAAAATCTTCTATTGCCTTTTTATGTTCACCAAGTGTTTGAAAACAGTAGCCTCGAGTATCATATAATAAAGCAAATTTAGGATCTAATTCAATCGCTTTACTAATATCAGTAATCGCTTCCATATATTTACCCGACAATGCAAGAGCAACACCCTTGTTATAATATTCTTTTGCGGTTTGAGAATAAGCAACAGAGGCACAAAGGAAAAAACTTACAATAATTACTAACTTTTTCATGAGGGTTTTTGGATTAATGGATATATAATATTTTTTCAAAAATAAGGAATCTGTGATTCAACCACTATTATTTACAGTGTTTTTCAATCATTGATGCTGCTTGTTTTAAACCTAATTCCTTGGCTTTTTGCAAATCTGCGCAACTTAATGTTATCTTTCCTTGTTGTCCATACATCATAGCTCGATTAAAATACGCCTCGGCATATTGAGGATTAACTTCTATCGCCATTGTAAAATCGGCTATCGCACCATTGTTATCTCCTAAATTGAACTTAGCAATACCACGATTAGAATATGCAGCGGCATATTGAGAATTAAGTTCTAATGCTCTATTATAATCGGCAATAGCTCCGTTCTTATCACCTAAATCATTATTAGCATTGCCACGACTATAATATGCCTCCGCAAATTGAGGATTAAGTTCTATCGCTTTATTGTAATCGGCAATGGCTCCATACTTATCACCTAAAGCGGATTTATCAATGCCACGATTATAACATGCCTTGGCATATTGAGGATTAAGTTCTATCGCATTCGTATAATCGGCTATCGCACCTTCTTTATCACCTAAAGCGGATTTTGCAAAACCACGATTATAATATGCCTGGGCATATTGAGGATTAAATTCTATAGCTTTTGTATAATCGGCAATGGCACTTTTATTATCACCTAACTCGGATTTAGTATTGCCACGACTATAATATGCATCAGCATATTGAGGATTAAGTTCTATCGCTTTCGTATAATCGGCAATGGCTCCTTTAGTGTCTCGTATATCGTTTTTAACATAACCACGTTGAAAATATGCATCAGCATCTTGAGGATTAAATTCTATTGATTTAGTATAATCAGAAATTGCTCCATTCTTATCTCCTAAATTGAACTTAGTATTGCCACGATTATAATATGCAGCGGCATATTGAGGATTAACTTCTATTGCTTTCGTATAATCAGCGATCGCGCCTTCTTTATCGCCTAAATCTGATTTAGCATTGCCACGTTTAGAATATGCTTCCGAATATTTAGGATTAAGCTCAATCGCCTTCGTAAAATCGTCAACCGCTTCTTTAAATAAACCTTTCTGGGCTTTTTCAATACCTGCTGTAAAATAACTTTCGGCGGTTTGGGCTGTGGCGCTCATCACTGCGGCAATACATACGATTAAACAAACGATTACTCTCTTTTTCATGAGGGATTATTGATTAATGGATATATACTATTTCTTCAAAAATAAGGAATCTGTGAGATGTATGCTGCCATTATTAAAGATGTAACAAACGCCATTGTCCACCCCGTCAGACTGCGTCTGCCACACCTCAATGAGGGGAAGGTTCTTGGAACTGTTCGTTGTCAACAACTATCTCCACAAAAAAAGGTCGCCATGTATGACATAACGACCTTTGTTTGATGCTTTAAAAAATATTACTTAATCAAAGTAAAATTGCCCGAAGCAAACAATACTGAATTCTGTGTAGTGCGTAGTCCTATACGGTAATGACCCACGGGTAAATAACTGACATCAATAGTGTGCGAAGCAGTCATAGGAAATTCCCCCACATTCCGACCATACATATCATAAATTTCGAGAGTAAATATCTCCCCCGTGAAAGCATTTTCTTCAATTTCTATGGTCAATGTACCTTCACTCGGATTCGGATATGTGCGAAGAATGTTAAGACCATATGATACGTCTCCTATCATCAAATCATGAGCAGAATTCGGAGTTTTCCCTGTCGTAAAACTGTTTTCACCTATCATCTCACCGTCGTCTTTATTCTTGCGGACTTGCCAATAATATCTCTTCTCCGTTTGCAATACTTCCTTCGCACGATATATTATTTCTTCGCCAACGAGATAATCTTTAGCAGGTACAATTACTTCGACTACTCTACTTGTCGGATTCGTCCTGTCAGTATAAACCCATAAGGCATAATTATCAATGCCTTGTTCATGCGTCCATCTAAATTCGGGTGTTAATCCAATATCGGTTGCTTGGTCAACCGGAGATACTAATTCCGATGGTGAAGACTCTATTGGAAGTCTCCAAACCCCTTTATCCGTGCCCGCATAGAGATAATTGCCGATCTGAATAAGGGAATAAACATACTGAGTATTCATACCGCTGTTCTTCTCTTGCCAACTATCGCCATTATCGCTGCTACGAAAGACGGCTCCAATATCCGTGACCGCATAGAGATAATTGCCGATCTGAATAAGGGATGTAACATACTGCTTATCCAAACCGCTGCGCCGCCAATTATCGCCATTATCGCTGCTACGATAAACGCCACTATACGTGCCCGCATAGAGGTAATTGCCACTATTAATAAGGGTAACAACAGTCTTATCCATACCGCTGTACTTCTCTTGCCAATTATCGCCATTATCGCTGCTACGATAAACGCCACCAAACGTGCCCGCATAGAGGTAATTGCCGATCAGAACGAGGAATTTAACATTCCGATAATACAAACCTTTGTACTGCCAATTATCTCCATTATCGCTGCTACGATAAATGCCACCACCCTGTAATGGCCAAAGTTCTCGTGTGCCCACATAGAGATAATTGCCGATCTGAATAAGGGAAAAAACATACCGATTATCCAAACCGCTGCTCTTCTCTTGCCAACTATCGCCATTATCGCTGCTACGAAAGACGTCATCATACGTGACCGCATAGAGATAATTGCCGATCTGAATAAGGGAATAAACACTCAGATTACCCAAATCGTACAGATTACCCAAACCGCTGTTCTTCTCTTGCCAACTTTCACCATTATCGCTGCTACGATAGAAGCCATTACGCGTACCCGCATAGAGATAATTACCGTTCTGAACTAGGGAAAAAACATCCCCGTCATACGGTCCATTCATCTGTTCCCACTGTGCTTGGGTATTTAATGCGCCAAGAACAAAAATTATTATTAGTGATAGTACTTTTTTCATATTTACCTCATTATGCTAAATATACTTGGTGCAAATATACTCTGTGTTTGTGCATTCCGCACTTGAAGCTGATATTGTCCTACGGGGATAGTATTAACATCTATCGTTTGTTTATTGTGTATTTGATATATACCTATCTGACGACCAAACATATCATAAATTTCGAGAGTAAATATCTCCCCCGTGAAAGCATTTTCTTCAATTTCTATGGTCAATGTACCTTCACTCGGATTCGGATATGTGAGAATACGTGAACCGAGAGTAGTATTTTCTTCTCTTTCTTCAATATTTACTGTTGATAACGGTATTTTCCAGACATCGTAGCCGTTTGTTCCGGCATAAAGATAATCAGCACTTATATAGAGCGAATAAACATTTTGAATTGGTAAGCCGATTATATTCCATGTCGCCCCCTTATCTGTACTGCGATAAACCGCTTTATTAGTTCCGGCAAAAAGAGTCGTTCCGTATCCTAAGAGTATTCTAGCACCTTGCGTAGAACTGATAATACTCCATGTTTCGCCATTATCTGTACTATGAACAATTTCTTTCTCTGTTCCTACAAAAAGAGTATTATCATGGAGCAGCAACGTGTTAGGGGAACTTTTTAGAGTATAAGTTTTACGCCAAGAATTACCTTTATCACTACTCAGATAAATTCCTCTACTGGTTTTTCCAATAATAGTCGTTCCGCTTATGATAATTGAATTAATGGGATCAATCAAAGGAAGTCCTAAACTACTATAAATCCAGGTGTCACCATTATTGGTACTATAACAGACATGCCCCTCCTTTGTAGATGCAAATATTGTCGTACCATTTACTATAAGAGAATTAACAGTCTCTTGTTTAAAACCCGAGACAGTCCATGTAGTACCACTATCTATGCTGCGATATAAGCCATTATTTGTTCCGGCAAAAAGAGTTCCTCCACTAACCACAAGTGAATACACACTTTTGTTAATTAAATCATTATTGGAAAAAATCCATTCATTTTCAATATCATTGGTAAAGTAAAGACCTTTGTTTGTTCCGGCAAATAGTTTTGTACCATAAAAGATAAGAGATTGAACAATTATATGCTTTATACCATTATTAGCAACACTCCATGTTTCACCATTATTTGTACTGCGGTACATACCTAATTCAGTTCCCGCAATAAGTGTTCCCCCACTTACAACAATAGCACTTGTACGTTGATTTTTAAATTGAGTAAAGAGCCATGTTTTACCATCATCGGTACTGTGATAAATTCCACCATCAGTTCCGGCAAGAATTGTCGTTCCGGTCACACATATTGAATGAACCACGCTTTGTGACAATGCTGTTGCCACCCATGTTTTGCCATCGTCGGTACTATAATAAACCCCGCTGTTTGTACCTGCAAAAATTGTGGTTCCCCTTACAGCAAGTGAGCGTATATTTTTACTTAGTACTGTGTCACTCCATGTCCCACCATTATCTGTACTAAGATAGATACCGCTATCAGTTCCGGCAAAAAGAATTCCTCCGGATACTACAAGCGAACGAACATTTTGTACTAATGAGGACAAAGTCCATGTATCGCCATTGTCATTACTTTGGTAAAGTCCTGTGGCGGTTCCGACAAAAATAGACTTGTCATTTACGAATAATGAATATAATTCTACATATTCAATTTCCTTCGACCGTGATATCGTCCATGTATTGCCATTATCTGTACTACGAGCTACTCCAATACCCCAAGCCGTAGCAAAAAGTGTTGAGTCACGAACAAAAAGAGAATTAGTAAAACTACCCCAAATCATCTTTGCGCCAGTCCATGAATAACCATTGTCGGTACTGCGATAAATTACACCATTTACGACGGCATGCACAGTCATTCCGCTCACTGCCAATGAGCTAATTGTACCGCCATACAGTCCTTTGCTTTGTTCCCACTGCGCTTGGGCATTTAATGCGCCAAGAACAAAAATTACAATGAGTGAGATTATTTTTTTCATATTTACCTCATTATGCTAAATATACTTGGTGCAAATATACTCTGTGTTTGTGCATTCCGCACTTGAAGCTGATATTGTCCTACGGGGATAGTATTAACATCTATCGTTTGTTTATTGTGTATTTGATATATACCTATCTGACGACCATACATATCATACATCATCACATCATATATATCACTGCTTGCATGTGCATCTTCAATTTCTATGGTCAATGTACCTTCACTTGGATTGGGATATGTGCGAATACGTGAACCGAGAGTAGTATTTTCTTCTCTTTCTTCAATATTTGTTGCTGATAATGGCATTTTCCAGATGCCGTTGCCGATTGTCCCTGCAAAAAGATAATCACCACTGCTCACAATAGAACGCACATCTTGTCCCGCTAAGCCAATATTACTCCAACTTTCACCATTATCGGTACTCATGAAAATACCACTCCCCGTTCCTACAAAAACACTTCCCCCAATGACGACAATAGTCCTCACCGAATTAATTTCAAATCCTTTACGCTGCCATGTACCCCCATTATCGGTGCTCCGATAAATATTGTTGTGTGTAGCAGCAAAAACAGTCGTGTTTTTGGCAACAAGAGAATGAGGTGAATAAGACTCTGAACTAATATGCCATCTGTCACCATTGTCAGTGGTTTGGTAAATACCTTTATCTGTTCCGGCAAATACTGTCGTATCAACCACAACAAACGAATTTACTTTGGTGAACCCGGAATATTTCCATGTTGCCCCATTATCATTGCTGCGATAAAGACCGCCCTCCGTTCCGGCTAACAAAATAGTTCCTATCAAAGCGAGAGACAAAGTTTTAGAATGGATTAGACCGACAACGCTCCACGTTTCACCATTATCAGTAGTGCTATAAAGTCCCTCCTCTCTTGCGGAATAAAGCGTGTTTCCAATTAATATATGTGAGTAAAGAGGCGAATTACTATATTCGATAGGAACCCATGTATTGCCTTGGTCTGTGCTGCGATAGACTACACTATAATTTCCGACAAAAAGAGTCGAACCATTTGCTGTAAGTGAACGGATTTCTTGATTGGTAATGCCGACAATACGCCATGTTTCACCGTTATCTGTGCTGCGATAGACTCCTTTTTCCGAAGTTCCGGCAAAAAGTGTTGTGCCTTTAACGGCGAGAGAAAACACTTTCTGATCTCTTAAATTAGTTAAACTCCATATACTCCCATTATCAGTACTCCTATAAACACCACTATTAGTTCCGACAAAAAGTGTCGAGCCATTGAAAAGAAAAGTAAGAATATTCTGATTTGTGAAGCCAACATTACTCCATGTTTCACCGTTATCTGTGCTGCGATAAACTCCTTTTCCCGAAGTTCCGGCAAATATGATTTTGTCTTTTATAACAAGAGAAAGAACATTATGCTTTAATGATGTAGCCGTCCACGTATCGCCATTATCGGTGCTGCGATAGACTCCATCACTCAATGTTGCGCCAAAAAGAGTTGTGCCATTTGCTACAATGGATGATATACTTTGCGTTAATTCTATTGTCATCCACGTTGTACCATTATCGGTGCTGCGATATAGTTTACTACTTAGTGTTCCGACGAAAATGGTCGTACCACTTATAGTTATTGAATTAATATACAGGTCTGATATACCACCGGGAATCCAAGTATCGCCATTATTGGTGCTGCGATAGAAGCCACTTCTATTTCGGGCAAATATAGTAGTGCCGCTAATAGCAAGGGATTGAGCTGATATGAACTCAGCACGCGTCCATGAATTACCATCGTCGGTACTGCGATAAATTCCATCATCAGTTCCGGCAAATACGATTGTTCCGCTCGCTGCTACACAGTTAATTTTACCTCCATACGGTCCTTTGCATTGTTCCCACTGCCCTTGGGCATTTAATGCGCCAAGAACAAAAATTACAATTAGTGATAGTACTTTTTTCATATTTACCTCATTATGAACTTGTCTAAACAAAAGTCGGGAAGTTGAATGTTTGTATATTTGCAAAAA